>ULVO01003273.1_pt1 | contig 28765 bp, 26 predicted proteins | sample 1959521 | NCBI WGS metagenome assembly ULVO01 (sample SAMEA4835788, study PRJEB28245) | human gut metagenome | biome: gut microbiome; material: fecal sample | place: Denmark | collected 2008
ACAACGCCGTTTTCGTTAACGGTTGCGATTGCGGTGTTTGCGGTGCTGAAGGTAACGTTCTTGTTGAACGCTTCTGCGGGGAGAACGGTGTAGGAAACAGTTGCCCTGCGGCCTGCGGGAACGGAAACTGCTTCAACGTTGATTGCGTTGGGGGTTACGGGTGCGCCGACGTATACATTGTCAACGGTTGCGTAGTCGCCTTCCCTATCAACGCTGCCGTCCTTCTGATAGGACCAAGCAACGGTGTGCTCACCTGCGGTGAGTTCGACTGCATAGGTGGTCCAGGTTTCAACGCGGCTCCACTTCATGACTTCGGTGCCGTCAACGGTGAGATGGAGACCATCCCAAACGTAGTTGCCCGAACCTTCGCCGAAAGACATAAAGTCGAACTGGAGGATGTCACCTGCTGCCGCGGTAACCGTGGTGGAAACCGTGGAGGTGGAGTTTGCGACGTTGACGTTGGTGCTCTTTGCAGCATCGCCGTCTACGATCCAAGGATGGTCGCCTTCAGAAGTGAAGGTGAGGGTTCCGCCTGCAACGTTGAGAGCCTCATTGAGGTTCGCAGCGTCTGCGGGTGCTGCAGCGGTACCGGTCTTGGGCGCGGTGCTAAAACGCGGATCGTTCGCTGCAGGGGTCTCTGCCATGACAGGAACGGTAACCAGAGAGAGTACCATCATGACTGCCATAAGCATTGCGAGGAATTTCTTCATGCGTGAATCTCCTTCCAAAGAATTATAAGTCTAATATCCTCTGCGGAGTTCCGCTTCGGATAATAGCTTTGAAGCAATGACCGATTCGAGTGAGCTGCGAACGCCGAATTGTGCCGTTGTTCCGCACATACTCTATGGTCGATTAATATTATATCAAATCTTTCGCAAACATGCAAACAATTTTTTGCATTATTTTGATTTATTTTTGACACAATCTTTTGCCGCATATTCCTTTTAATTCAAAGTGTTTTCTGTATTACCCGTGTTAATTTTTTCAATATCGCGAAAAAAACGGAGAATTTTAAAAAATTATTTGAAATTTTATGTAGACTGTTTTGGCGTTCTTTTTCATTTGAGCGTGCGGTAATACTATTCATTTTTAAATTCTTAGCAGAGCTGATTGCAAGCGCTCCGCATCACATGCTCCGCCGGATTCACACGCTCCGCCGCACCGAAAACACACCGATATACGGCTTATACGGTTGACATTTGCCGCCCGCAATTGTAAAATTAACATGCGTTCGGCGGCAATGCCCGCTTTACCGCCATGCATCCGAAAAGCCGAATCAAATGCGGTTCAACTTTGCAGATTTGCTCAACTTTTCGGTTCAGATACTTTTTGGAGACAAAACTATGCGCTTTATTCCGCTTTTCAGCGGTTCATCGGGAAATTGTTCCGTTATTCAAACGGAGAAGGCAACCCTGCTTGTTGATGCGGGGCTGACCGGCAAAGCCGTTTGCGGAGCGTTGGCTTCCGCGGGCATCAATCCCGCCTCTGTTGACGGCATTCTTGTTACACACGACCATATTGACCACACCCGCGCCGTCGGAATACTTTCACGCAAGTACGATATGCCCGTTTATGCCAATGCCGGCACATGGGAGGCAATGAATCCCATCGTGAAGCAGGTGGATTTCAGGAACGTGCGCGTTTTTCGCACAGATGAAGATTTCTATATCAGAGATATTAATATTCTTCCTTTCAAAACGCCGCATGACGCAAAGGAGTCCGTCGGCTTCATATTCATCAGCCGCGGAAGCAAGCTTGCGTACATGACCGATATCGGCTGCGTTCACGAATCCATGCTGAATCAGGCCGCGGGAGCACAGCTTGTTTTCATTGAATCGAACCACGATGTTCAAATGCTGAAAACCGGCCCTTACCCTTATGTGCTTAAGAAACGCATTCTGTCCGATAACGGGCATCTCTCCAATGCGGACTGCGGTGCGGCACTTGTCCGCCTGTATTCAACCGGGGTTCGTCGAGCCGTACTCGGGCATTTGAGTCAGGAAAACAACACCGAAGAGACGGCATTCTCAACCGTTACGCAAGCGCTTGAAGCGGCGGGAATATCCGATATGCAGCTTGTTGTTGCAAAGCGCGACGGAGTCACCGGAGTTTTTGAAGTTTGATTTATACACGCCGCCGAACCGTCGGAGCCGAACGGACGCTTCCGAATCTGATGCGTTAATTTAAAAGTTTTATTATGAAAATCAAAGTTATCTGCGTTGGCAGACTGAAAGAAAAATTTTATACGGATGCCGTGAACGAGTTTCGCAAACGCCTCGGAAGGTTTGCTGAAGTTGAGATTACCGAACTTGCGGACGAACGCGCGCCGGAGGGATTAAGCCCGGCGGAACTTGAGCAGGTCAAGGCAGCGGAATGCAGCCGCATCCTTGAAAAAATCTCACGAGAGGACACGGTTATTGCGCTTGATATTGCGGGAAAACAGCTTTCATCACCTGAGCTTGCGGATAAACTTTCCTATTATATGTTGAACGGCAGAAGCCGGCTTGTTTTCGTAATCGGCGGCTCAAACGGGCTGAATGACAGTGTGCTGCATCGTGCCGACTTCAGGCTCAGCTTTTCAAAGCTGACGTTTTCGCACCAGATTTTTCGGATCATGCTGCTTGAGCAAATCTACCGTGCCTTCAAAATCATGAACAACGAACCGTACCATAAATAAAACAACCCGTTCCCGCATGGGCGGCAAAACAACAAAAAGAAGGAAATGACAGAAAATGATGAACGAAAAAGAGCTGCCCGTTTACGCCGCATTGGACAGAATGGGTATTGAATATACCCGCATTGAACATCCCGCTGCCGCAACCATGGAAGCATGTGCCGCGATCGGCGAAGGCACCGGTGCAAGCCACTGCAAAAATCTGTTTCTCACAAACAGGCAGGGCACGGCATTTTTTCTTGTTATGCTCGGCAGCAGCAAAAAATTCCGAACCGCATCGGTCAGCAAACAGCTCGGCGTTGCAAGGCTGAGTTTCACAACGGCGGAGCAGCTCGAAAACATACTCGGACTCACCCAAGGTTCCGTGACGGTCACCGGACTTCTTAACGACACAGCGCACTGCGTTCGCGTTGCAATCGACAGGGACTTGCTCAATGAGGAGCGCATACTGATTCATCCAAACATAAACACAGCGTCCCTTGTCGTTAAAACAAGCGACATCCTGCGTTTTCTTGACCTGCTCGGATACGAATTCACACCGATTGCGGTTGAAGACGCGGATGCTGCCGTTCAGAGCGGTTCACTTTGCACGGATAAACTGCCGAACGTTTTCTGTTGCAAAAAACCGCCGTGCAGAGTATAATAGAATATGCCGAATTCTGCGGGATACAAGTCGCTTTTGTCAAAGCCCCTTGTATGCGAGCACGCAAAAAAGGTCGAACGCGTTCCGAATCCGGCTTTCGGAGCTGCAAAAAATTAAACAGATTGAAAAGGATTTTTTAATGGATAATAACGGCAGCAACGCCGCAATTCGCGGCAAGGTTCATTTCATCGGCATCGGCGGCTGTTCGATGAACGGGCTTGCACAGATTCTGCGCGGGCGCGGATTCGAAGTTCAGGGGTCGGACAGCACAACATCCCCCTTCACAAAGCGGCTTGAGGAACTCGGCATTCCCGTTTTCATCGGACATGATCCGAAAAACGTTGAAGGCTGCGGCACTGTTATATATTCAGCCGCAATAAAACCCGACAACCCGGAACGCGTCCGCGCACGCGAACTCGGCATTCCGGAAATCGAGCGTTCCGTTGCTCTCGGAATTATCAGCCGAAGCTATCGCGAAGTCATCGGAATTGCCGGCTGCCACGGCAAAACAACAATTACCTCCATGCTTGCACTCATTGCCGAAAACGGCGGACTTGATGCGACCGTTCATGTCGGCGGCATGGTTGATTTTCTGCACGGCGGCATTCGCTTGGGTTCCCACGACCTTTTTGTTACCGAAGCATGTGAATACGTTGAAAGCTTTTTGACGCTGCATCCAACGGTTGTGCTTATCAACAATATCGACAACGATCATCTTGACTATTTCAAGACAATGGATAATATTGTCAATGCGTTCCGCAAATTTGTTGCAAGAATGCCCGCCGACGGTTTGTTTGTCGGCTGCACCGATGATTCGCATGTGCGGCAATTGCTCGGCGAATTCGGCGGCAGAAAAACAACATACGGACTTGACCTCACCAATTCGCCGGATTATTACCCTGCGGATGTGCATTATGACGGACTCGGCTGCGCTTCCTTCGACCTTATGCACCGCGGGGAAAAACTCGGAAGAGTCACGCTTCATGTTCCCGGACAGCACAATATGCTCGATGCAATTGCAGCATCCGCCGTTGCACTTGAACACGGCACGGATATTCAAACGGTCATAACCGCACTTGCCCGATTCCGTTCGGTGCAGCGCCGCTTCGAATACTACGGCGAACGAAACGGCGTTCGTGTTTTCCATGATTATGCGCATCATCCCGCCGAAATTCGCGCCGCAATGGACTGCGCACTGCGCACTCCGCACAAAAAGCTTTTTGTTGTTTTCCAATGCAACAGCTTCACCCGCGCAAGAACGCTCTTCACCGAAAACGTTGACTGTTTCAGGGGCGCGGACAAAGTGCTTGTGCCCGATATTTACCCCGGCAGGGAAAAGGACGACGGCTCCGTTCACGCACGCGACATGGTTGCGGGCATCAATGCCCAAACGAACAACGCCGAATATATGCCGACTTTTGAGCAGATTAACGATTACCTGCTGCACAATGCTGCTGCCGGAGACATCGTTCTGACGCTCGGAAGCGGCGATGTTTATAAACAAACCAAGCTTTTTTTGCAGTAAAGCGATTAATTAATCAAAACACTTACCTCATATGAAAAAACTTAGTTGCGGAATACTTTTGTTTATCTCGGCTCTCATCTGGGGCATAACTTTTGTTGCGCAAAGTGATGCCTCGGCGCATATTGAGCCGTTCACCTTTAATTTTGTTCGCTTTTTAATCGGTTCGGCGGTGCTTTTGCCGTTCATTCCGATATTCGGCCGATTTGAAGCAAAAAAAGCAGCGAACAGCTCTGCGATTGATTCAGCCCCGGCAGCTCATGAAAAAAGCAGTTCAAAAAAGCTGCTTGTCGGCGGCATTCTTTTGGGCATCATGCTTTGCATTGCCTCAAATTTGCAGCAATTGGGCATTACAAACGGCGACTCCGTCGGCAAAGCCGGGTTCATAACCTCCGTTTATATAATGCTTGTTCCTGTTGTGGGATTGTTTTTCAAAAAAAAGACACATCCGCTGATTTGGCTCTGCGCCGTCGTATCAGCTGTCGGATTGTATTTTTTGAGTGTTGACCCCGCACGCGGAGCGTTCAATATTGAGTTTTCGGATCTTGCGTACCTTGGATGCGCAGTGTTTTTCGCAGTGCAGATAATCCTTGTTTCGATTTACTCCCCGCAGGTGAACTGTATCGCTCTGAGCTGCATCCAATTTGCCGTTGCGGCCGTGTTCAGCGGTATCGGCATGTTGGTTTTTGAAAACCCCTCATTTGCTGCAATACTGAATGCCGCAGGGCCGCTGCTCTATGCGGGAATTCTGAGCTGCGGAATAGCTTATACCCTGCAAGTTATCGGGCAGCGCGGCATAGACCCCGCGATCGCTTCCCTGATTATGTGCCTTGAGTCCGTTTTCTCGGTAATTGCAGGTTTTTTATTGCTCAATCAGCGTATGACCCCGCGCGAAATTCTCGGCTGCGGAATCATGTTTGCCGCCACGGTCGCCGCACAGCTGATTCCGTCAACACAAAAGAAAAACAGCCGCAATTAACTTACGACTGCATATAAGCGCCGCTGAACATTTCGGCATTAAACCCCTGCGAATCGATTGACCCGCAGGGGTTTGAGTTTTGATTTGCACATATCGTTCTCAACACTCCGCCGCTTTCATAAGCAGCTCAAACTCCTCGCAAACAACGGGAATGTCCTGAGAAAATTCAAGTCCGCAGGCAGCATATTCGTCCCGGAAGAACTCCTCGTGAACCTTGCGCCAGTAGGCAAGGCTTCTGTCGCCCTCGCCCTCGCAGAAAGCATGATGCGCACTTACGTCACAAAACGGAACAATGCAGACCTTTGTTGTTCTGATAACGCAGACCGCCTCATCTCGGGAGTTAAGTATGACGCTGTATTCTCCCTCCGTCGGAATCGGCTCATTATCGATTTTGTAAAGCTCCTCGGCGGAAGCCGTGCCCGTTTTTATGCCGCGCAGCACAAGTTCGGCAAGCTTGTCCGGTGCGTCGCCGAATTGCCACGCCTCGTATTCATTATGTTTGATGCCGTTTTTCTCGGCAAATTTGCTCCAAAGCTGCTCTGCTGTCATATTTTTCACCTTCTTTTTAATGCAGTAAATACGTTGATGCCCCGTTCCCGCCCTCGCTTCCGGTCAATGCACGGTGGTAAAAATGCTCAATGAGTTTTGCAAGCGTAACAATCGGGGCCGAACGATAATAAAAACCTGCCCGACGGTTCAACTTGTTGCAGCTTATAACTCAGCTGCGGAGTTTTGCATTCGCCCCGAAAGCTACATATACCTAAATTTTTCAGTCAAGTTCCGTAAGCCAGTTAAGCTGCTGAATCATATTGTCGGTGCAGCGCAGCTCACGGGACATTGCATCGATCTGCTTTTGAAGCGCGCGAACGTCCACTGTGCTCAAAATCACAATTTCGGAGCGGGTCACGCGGTCGCACAGGCTGCTTGCATTGCCCGCAAGATCGCGATAAGCATCGATTTTTATTTTCAGGCAATCACGCTTTGCAATAAGCTCGGTAATGCTTTTCCCGTCGGGAGTTTTTGTGTTACAATTGCATATATTTATCTTTGCGATCAGGTACTCCAGCCGCGCAATGCAGCCGTCCAGCTCCGAAATCAGCTCTGCGGGATCCTCTTCGGGGTTTCTTCCCTGCTGAACCTTTGAATTTCTGTACAGCCGTGCATTCAGTTGTTCAATGCGGCGATTTAAATCCGCTCTTTCCTGCAATGCTTCTGCAAGTTTCATTTTTATGACCATGCCTTTCGCCGCAGCGAAAGCTTCCTTTCTTTAATTTTTATATCAGCTTTTGCGGAACAAAAATCGTTGCCGCAAAACGGTGAAAACCTTAAAGCACACATCTTCGCCGCTCAAACGCACATCAAGCGGTTCGATACACACTTATTCGCTCCGTTTAATCCTCCGCAAATTGTCCGAATATGCCGCGGTATTTATGATAGAACTCCTCAAATCCGCCGCCTTCGATGCTGCTTCTCATGTTTGCTGTCATCTCGTTGTAAAACCACAAATTGTGCAGCACGCAGAGCCGCATACCGAGCCGTTCGTCAGCCTTCAGCAAGTGACGTATATATGCGCGGGAGTAACTTTTGCATGCGGGACAACCGCAGCTCTCCGCTATCGGGCGGGAATCAAGTTTGTATTTTTCGGCGAGCAGCCGCATTTTGCCGCTCCAAGTGAAAACATTTCCGTGCTGTGCATTGCGCAGCGGCAGCACACAGTCAAAAAAATCCACCCCGCGATGAACAGCCTCAAGGATGTTCAGCGGTGTGCCGACGCCCATTAAGTAGCGCGGCTTGTCTTTTGGCATATAGAGTTCAACTGCCTCAATTATATCGTACATTTCATCGGCAGTTTCGCCGACGGCAAGTCCGCCTATCGCATAACCCGCAGCGGGAACCTGCGCGATCTGCCGCATGTGACGAATGCGGAGATCCGAATACGTTCCGCCTTGATTGATTGCAAACAGCAGTTGATTCGGGTTGAGCGTGTCCTCAAGCGCGTTGAGCCTGTCCAATTCGGCACGGCAGCGATGGAGCCAGCGCGTGGTGCGTTCAATTGAATTTTCAACGTATCCCCGCGGTGCAGGATTCTGAATGCATTCGTCAAATGCCATTGCGATCGTTGACGCAAGGTTGGATTGGATACGCATGGATTCCTCCGGACCCATGAAAATCTTCTTCCCATCGATATATGAAACAAAGCTCACGCCTTCCTCACGGATTTTTCGCCTGTGTGCAAGCGAAAAAACCTGAAAACCGCCGCTGTCCGTCAAAATCGGTGCATCCCAATTCATGAATTTGTGCAGACCGCCGAGCTTGCGTATAAGCTCATCACCCGGACGAATATGCAGGTGATATGTGTTGGAGAGCTCCACCTGACAACCGATTCGGCGCAGATCATCCGTTCCCGCTCCGCCGCGAATTGCAGCCGCAGTGCCGACGTTCATGAAAACGGGAGTTTCAATTTCGCCGTGAACCGTGTGCATCCTGCCCCTTCGCGCATTGCCGCAGGTCGTTATCAATTCAAATTTTCCGTTCTGCATTTTTCCGTTCTGCATCAATCCCGCTCGCTGTCCGTATATTTATAAATAAAAATCGGAATCGGAGGTTCCTTTTTCCAATTGTGAAAAAAAGTTGAAATAACCTGAAACCTGTCGCTGTCGATTTCGCGAAGCAGTTCAAGCAGCGTGTCCCGTTCCTCGAATCCCGTCGCCCCTCCGTGGTAGATGGTTACACACATCAGACCGCCCTTTTTCAGCAGTTCAAGCCCCGCCGAAATTGCGGCAAAGCTCGTGTCCGCATGTGTAAAAATTCTGTGGTCGCCGCCGGGCAGCCAGCCAAGGTTGAAAACAATGCAGTCCACCGTCTCCGGTTCGGCATAATTCGCCATATTCGAATGGGAATCAAGGTGAACCTCCGCCCGCAATCCGCGTGCGGCAAGCAGAGCGTTTGTGCTGTCCACCGCTTCCTGCTGAATATCAAAAGCAATGACGCGCCCGCAGGGACCGACAAGTTCGCATAAATATGCCGTGTCACGTCCGCGGCCCGCCGTTGCATCGATGCAGAACGCGCCTGCCCCGATGCGGCCGTTTATAATGCTGTGTACAAGTTCTGTTGCGTTCATGTTACTAATTATATCAGCCGAGTTTTAATCATGCAACCGCACGAATACGAATAGTTTCAATATTTCCCGGGAAATGCCGCCGAAAAGCCGCTTTTTGCCGAAAACCTTTCCCGAAACAATTTATTTCCCGAGAAATAACGCTTATCGAACGACGCGGCATGTTCCGACGCCGTAGTATTTGAAGCACTCCAAAACCTCGCGCGTTATAACCTCGCCCGGCATGACCGGAGGAATTGCGGGAGGACAGCCGACGGTGGAAATTGAGCAGATTCTGCCGAGGCAATCCTCCGCAGGCAGCAGCTCGGACGGGCTCAGCAGAGCTTCGCGCGGGGAAACTGCGGCGGGCGGAAACGGAATTTTCGGCGGTTCCGATACAATTTTCGGCTTTTTCGGAATATTCAAAAGTGCGTTGCTCAACCTTTTGAAATGCACGGCGGGAAGCAGCGGCGACAGCATAAAGACTATAAAATCATCGTCAAAAAACTCCGAAAATACGCCGTCATTTTCCAGCATATGAGCCAAATCCGCACCGGTATAGCCAAACGGTTTCGGGCGAAGCGTGAGTTTCAGCGGTTCGGATTCAAACACATTGAAACCGTGTAAAGTCAGTTTCGCTTTAAGCTCCGCAGCCTGTTGAAGAAAACCCGCAAGCTCGGCGCAAAATTTCTCCGCCGATGCGTTAAATGCGTCAAGGGACTGCAAAATCAAATATGATGGGCTGCTTGACCCAAACACCGAAAAGGCCGCTTTTGCTTTTTCCGTCATGCCTTTCGGCGCATTTCGGGAAATATGCAGGTATGCGCCGCCCGTCAGCACGGGCAAAGTTTTATGCGCCGAATCGCAGCAAATATCCGCACCGGCTTCCGTCGGATGCAGCGGAAATGCCGAAAAATCGCGCTGCTCGGCTCCGCCTTTCGGCAAAAATCGAAGGTATGCGCCGTGCGCATTATCCACCGCAAGCGGAACACCGGCAGTATGGCATTCGCGGGCAATACCTGCAATATCAAGAACATTTCCGAGATAATCCGGGCTTGTGACATAGACCGCCGCAGGACGGCGCGGGCAGGCCGCAAGCGCAGCGCGAACATCGAGCGGAGTGATGGGGCAGCTGTGATATGTCCCTCCGGCCGCAGGGCGGAGCCATACGGGCTGAATGCCGAGCAGCGCAGCGGCATTCACAAACGCCTTGTGCGCATTTCTTCCTGCAAGGATGAGCGGCGAAGCATTCGGTTCATCGGGTAAATCGAACCTGCACGTTTCGCCGTTCCGCCGTTCGCAAAAATCGGCCGCAAGCAGATACAGCATTACCTGTATACAGAGCGTTGACCCGCCCGCCGAATAGAATGTATCGGCTCCGAACAGGCGGCTTGCGTTCCTTTCACTCTCCGCAATTATGCCGTCAGGTGCAAAAAGCTCGTCCGCACCCGTAATTTCGGTTATATCAAGACTTTCGCAGCCAAGAACCGAAACGCCCTTATGTCCGGGCATATGCAGCCGTGCGGCATCGCTCTTTGCGTAATTATTTACAAAATCGCATATCGGTGTTTTCATTGATAAAGCGTTTTAAGCAGGCACCACGCGGACAAAATCACGCGGGTGCATTTGCTTCATCGGATTCCGCTGCCTTGATCTCGCGTGCAACGGCAACCATCAGCGCGCATTCCATCCTTTTGCGGAACAGGTCGCAGCCGTATTCGTAAATGCCGCGAACGGAACCCGTGGAATGATACGCATTTGCGGCACAGCCGCCGGAGCAATAGAGCCTTGCCCAGCAGTCGCGGCACTCCTTGCGCGCATAAACATTGCAGGCGGCGAATTCATCGCGCACGGCGGTGTTTGTAACGCCCGTCCAAATGTTTCCGAGCAGGAATTTATCATCCCCGACAAATTGATGACAGGGGTACAGATCGCCCCACGGAGTGACCGCCATGTATTCCGTGCCGGAACCGCAGCCTGATATGCGCTTATATATGCACGGGCCGCCCGCAAGGTCGATCATATAGTGATAGAACGTGAACGGCTTGCCCTCGTCATCGCGCTTGAGCATAAGTTCGGCAAGTTGTTCGTATTGTTCGAACACTGTCGGCTTATCCTGTTCCGTAAGCGCGGCGGGGTCGCCCGCACCTGTCACAACGGGTTCCATGCTCAATTCGGAAAAGCCGAGATCGAGCATCACCTTTATGTCCTCCAGAAAATCGGGGTTTGCGTGAGTAAACGTGCCGCGCATATAATACCCCTTGCCCTTACGCGCTTCAACAAGCTTTTGGAACTTCGGAACGATGGTTTCCCAGCTGCCCTTGCCCGCATAGTCCACGCGATACCTGTCGTGAACTTCCTTCCGTCCGTCAAGGCTCAGAACGACGTTGCTCATCTCCCGATTTGCAAAATCGATAACATCATCGTCAATAAGCATTCCGTTGGTCGTGAGCGTAAAACGAAAGTTCTTGCCCGCCTGCTTTTCAATGCTGCGTGCGTATTCAACAAGCTGCTTTACGACATCAAAATTCATCAGCGGCTCACCGCCGAAAAAGTCAACCTCAAGGTTGCGGCGCGAACCGGAGTTTTCAACCAAAAAATCCAGCGCGCGTTTACCGACATCAAAGCTCATCAATGCGCGTTCGCCGTGGTATTTCCCTTGGCTTGCAAAGCAATAGGAGCAATTGAGATTGCAGGTATGCGCAATATGCAGACACAAAGCCTTAACAACGCCGGATGTTGCGGCTTTCAGCGCACCCGCCATCGGTTCAAACGTATCCTCAACGAAGAGCTTGCCCGAATTTTTAAGTTCGGTTATTTGGTCATAGCATTCATAAATATCGGAAATCGTCACGGCATCGGCCGTGCTTCCGCATTCGGTGCCGCAGTATTTTTCGGCAATTTCCGAAATAAGTTCGTCGCGGGTTTTTGATTCGTATCCCGCGATAAGGTCATAGGCGATATCGTCAACGACATGGACCGCGCCTGAGCAAACGTCCAAAACGATGTTGTAACCGCCGAGTTTATATTGATGAATCATAGGAGACTTACCTTCAGTGCTGCATTTATGCAAGCTTATTGTAATGTCAAAAATGCCGCCCCGAAAGGGCGGCACCTCGGTTTAAGAAACTTTGAACAAAGCAACGCTCCCGATAAATCGGGCATCATCGCTTTTTAACCCGTAAAGCTTATTTGTCTTTGTTTTCGCAAGCCTGGTTTGCAATGCCGCAGCTGGTCTTGCAGGCAGACTGACAGGAAGTCTGGCATTCGCCGCAGCCGCCGTTCTTGGCACTCTCGCAAAGATCGCGGGTCTTAATGGTGTTGATGTGCTTCATATCGCAAATCCTCCGAATTTTATGTCGCTGACTGTAATTATAGCACGTCCGCAAAGGACTGTCAACGAGTTGACCGAAGAAAATTCACCGAAGCGATAAAATCGGGTTCTTCTCTCAGTGTTTTCCGTATGTCGGCACGGGCGCAAGCTGCGGCGGGGTGTGCCGCTCGTTCGGCGGAATAAGCTCGTAAAGATAATACACCCGAACCTTTCCTTCAAGGTAGAACTTTTCCTTGCTTATAAGCCGATAGTTATATGTGGAAAGTGTTTTATCCCTTGTAACAACAAATTCAACTTTGCCCATCCGCACCGCCTCGCGCTGTTCGCGGTTCATCTCCGTGAGCGGGATATTCAGCGTGCAGAAAAATTTGCAGTTCGGCAGGATTCCGCTTGCGGTGTAAAAACCGCCGTCCAAAAAGCCGTAGTTCAGCAAGGTCGGATTTTCAACCCCGGATTGCTTTATTTTTTCGGCAAATTTATACTGCGGGAGCTCTTCTTTTTTATATGACATCAGATATCTGTTAGGAGTTGCAAGCAGTGCAAAAGCCGTGCAGAACACAAGGAAGAACCCAACGGCGCAGCGGAACCCCCGCTTTGTTTTTGCAAAATCGGAAAGAGCCGCCTTTTTTTCACGCTGTGCGGATAAACCGCGTTTTTTGCGGACTTTGCGCATTTTTTTCAAAACATCGGGCAGCATCGCAAAGCCGTATATTGAAAAGACCGTCAGAATAAATGCATAATACGGATAGGCGCGCCCGCCTATATAAACGAAAAAGGCCGTGAACAGAAAACAGGAAAGCATATATGCGTTTTCGGGGCTGCGCCTGTCCCAAATCATGCCGAGCGGAGCAAAAATCAAAACCTGCGGATTCGTCACAAAAGCTTTGCCGATGTTAAAAAGCAGCTTCCAAAGAGTTTTAAAAATTCCTGTCTTTGAAAAACCTTCCGTTGAGTAAACAAATATGTTGTTGTAGAAATATGCCAGCCAACAATCCCGAAGTGCACCGTTGAACGCAAAATATGCAAACACCGGCAGACTGACCGCGGCAACGCCGAGAAATGCGGTCAAAAAGCTTCCCGCCACGCGCAAAATCCCGTGACCGTGCAGCCTGTGCCGCCGTGCCGCATCTATGAAAAACATCAGCGCAAGCCCGATATAGAAGCCGAGCATTGTGAACTTTATCCAAAGGACGCAACCTCCGGCGCAGCCGAGCGCAAATTTTTGTGCGGCAGTGAGCGGCACATCCGCTTTGACCGCCCGAACGGTAAGAAAAAGGCTGTGCATCAAAAGCGGCAGGCAAAGTTCCTCCGCACTGTCGCCGTATTTGAACGCCGTGCAGGAATAAATAAGCGCAGCGGCGGCGGGAAGAAGAAAATAAACCTGTTTTTCCCCGACCCAAAGCCGCATGAACCTTGCCGCAAAGTACAGGAAAAAACCCGCACATATTATTTCAACCAGGTAAACACCGATAAAATTCGTTTCCGAAACAAGCCCCGCAAGCCCGTGAACAAAATAAAGCAGCGGACCTTTTTGCTCGTAAATATCGCGATAAAGCACCGAACCGTTGAACATTGCGCGCCCTGTCGTGAAAAAGCACTGGGAATCCACCCAATCGTTGATGGGATAGAGGAAGGAAGAGCGGCTGCAAACGGTTATGACAAGAAAAGCCACGGCAAAGCTGAACAAAAACAGCCTCCGCAGTTCGCGTCCCTCATCGGTTTTGCCGAAAAAAACGAAATTCAAGCCCGCTACCTCGCAATACAACCCGTGTATTATATCACGATTTTTCCGCAACTGCAATTATGCCGCAAAAAAGTCAAAAACTGTTCCGGCTTCAATGATTGGTTACACTCAGCACACAAAATCACGTTGATGAGAATGAGCGTCTAATGTTTTGGGAATTATAACCATATCACACGGTTTCTCTTCCTCACGCTTTTTGCTGCCTCTCTGTTTTATAATAGTAACATAACATAACGTACTGATTGTGAGTGTATGATAAAGCTTGACACGAGCGGAAAACGCATTTATTATTCTCTTAACTACGATTGCACAGAGGCTTTTGTTGAAAAGCTTCAACAACTGCTTTCACGCAAAAAATAACCGCGCGGAGCAAACCCTGCACAGGAACGGAGAATTAAATGAACAGAACGAATATTTTTTTCAGCAGAATCATTGTTTTTATCGCTGCGGTATGCAGCCTTGTCTGCGGATGCACGAGCGGCAGTGCGCAGGAAACTCCCCTGCCGAAAAATACTCCGCAAATCACGCCGGCACCCGTCCCGACCGAGGCGATTTCCGAATTCCCGACGTGTACCGCTCCCGCAATTACGGATGCGCCGAATCATGATAATGACAGTGAAACCGTTCTGACAGCGGAGCAGATTTCCGCAATGAACGCTGCATTTTTGCAATTCCCGGGCGAATCGGCAGGGTTGTTTGACCTTGCTTCGTTTAAAAACGGAATTTCGGCCGAACGGCTGAAGGCTCTTATCGCACGGGGAAATCTGCCCTCCGCAAACGGCTATGTCGGGCAAACGCCGCTTTCCGCTCAGCAGCGGAATGAAATTCTGAACAACCGTGCATTGGATGCCGTTCGGAATAATTCAGATGTACGCTTCGGTTTCTGTGTGCAGCGCAGCGACCTTCGCTCCGTTCCGTTTGCGCAGCGCGTAACTTCAAAGCCCAACGACCGCTTCGGTGACACTCTTCAGGAATCCGTTGTTCTGCAAAACGAGCCTCTCGCCGTGCTGCATGAAAGTGCCGACGGAAAATTTCTTTTCGTTGCAGCATATTTTTATGTCGGTTGGATAAACTCCGACAGCGTTGCGCTGTGCAGCAGCTTTGAACAATGGCAAGCTCTGCTTGCGCCCGAAAACGATTTTCTTGTTGTAACGGGCAGCAGTTTCCGTCTTTGCCGCGATCCGTACGAACCGTTGGTTTCGGAGCTTGAATTAACGATGGGAATGCGGCTTTCGCTTGCGGAAAAGCCCGGAACGGTCAAATCCGTTCGCGGAAGAATGTCATATGATAACTATATTGTGAACGTTCCCTCCCGCGCGGCAGACGGGAGTCTGAAATTCATTGAAGCTCTTGTTCCGATTTCAAGGGATGTTCATATCGGATATATGCCGTTTACATACAGCAATGTGATTCGGCTTGCGGACAAAACGCGCGGAGAAATTTACGGTTGGGGCGGAATGCTCGACGCACGGGACTGTTCCGCGCTTGTTATGGAAATCTACCGCTGTTTCGGCATAATGCTGCCGCGCAACACATCCGACCTTGCCAAGCTTCCCGAAAAATACGCAGCGGATGTTTCTTCCCTTTCGATGGAAGCGAAGCGTGAGACAATCCTGAGTCAGCCTGCGGGTGTCATTCTTTTCTTTCCCGGACACGTTATGATTTATTACGGCTCCGACGGCAATGACCTGCTCTGCCTGAGCGCGGCGGGCAAATTCGCCCCCGCTCAGTCCTCCGCAACACAAAATGTCTATACCGTTGAAGTGTGTTCGCTTGATGTCCGCCTTTCAAACGGAAAAACATGGCTCGAAGCCGTCGAAAAGATTATTCGAATAGGCTGAGGTTTTCGCGTACAAATTATAAAGTGAGCTGCCGGCGGGAAATTTTTTTATCGCCGGCAGCCTGCCGAATAAAATCCGTCAACAAACATTTAGGGTCCAAACACAAACCTCAACCGGCATCATTTCTGTATTTTTCCCATTTCAATCCGAATTTCGTGCCGCTCCGGATCGGTGTTCCGACAGGAATACAAATCGAATCCGATAATCTCGAATCCGTTTTTTCGATAGAATGCAATTGCATTTTCATTGCAGGACTGTTTTTCAGGAACGCTCATTCGTGCGCCGGAAGCTTTTGCCGCATCGGAAATTGCATTCCTCAGCAGCGTTCCGACGCCTTTGCTGCGCACATTTCCCGAAGCAGCGGTTCAAGCCGGCATTGACATATCCGATTTCGGTCACAGCTTTGTCCCCATTTGAATACACTGGTGCTGTAAGTGAATTATTCAGCGCAATTTCAAGGCCGCTCCGATTCGGGGTTGTTCGGAGTGCCGCTGACTGTATTAATGATTCCGGAGGGGTATTATGAACAGCATTATCGCACAGCTTGACGATGTGCATTTAATATATCACGAGCCGCGCGGCGAAACCGAGGCGGTGGGGGGTATAAGTTTATCCGTTCACAAGGGGGAGTTTGTTTCAATAGTCGGGCCTTCCGGCTGCGGCAAAACAAGCCTTTTGTCCATTTTTGCGGGCATATTGCAGCCGAGCTCCGGCAAGGCGGAGGTTCTCGGCGCACCGCCCGATCCGCGTGCAAACAGCACGGGCTACATGCTTCAGCGCGATCATCTTTTTGATTGGCGCACAATCGAACAGAATGCCCTGCTTGGGTTGGAAGTCAAAAAAAGACTGAATGCCGAAACCCATGCTTACGCCGCGGAGCTGCTGGACCGTTACGGATTGGGAGCGTTTAAGGATTATTATCCGCGTCAGCTTTCGGGAGGAATGAAGCAGAAAGCCGCACTTATACGCACGCTTGCTTTTTCGCCGGAGCTGCTGCTGCTGGACGAACCTTTTTCCGCATTGGATTATCAGCAAAGGCTTCTGCTTGCGGATGAAGTTCATTCAATCATCAAGCGCGGAGGGTACACCGCCGTGCTTGTAACTCACGACATTTCGGAAGCCATCTGCATGAGCGACAGGGTAATAATCCTGAGCGAACGCCCCGCACGAATCCGCAAACAGGTGGAAATCAACATGGGCAGCGACACGCCGCTTGAACGGCGGTCAAACCCGCTTTTCAGAGAATACTATGACGCTGTCTGGTCGGAATTCCGCCTTGCGGGAGAGCGGCAGCAGCTGATGCCGACGGAAAATGCGAATACGCAGAAAGGAGTTTGAACCGTGAAAAGAACGAGGAAAGATATAAAGAGTTCGAAATTAAAATCTCATGCAGCGGAAAAACCTTCGGCGCCGCTGCCCGCAGTATCCGACGAACATGTGGCTTATCTTCGACGGCTGAAGCGGCACAACCGCTTTATCATTGCAATGCAGCTGGCAATTTTAGTTGCATTCATCGGGCTTTGGCAGCTTTTCGGGGATCTCGGCATTGTGAACACTTTCATTGTATCCGCACCGCTGCGTGTTTTAAAAACGCTCGCCCGCCTGAATGCAAGCGGGGAGCTGTTTGTTCATATCGGCGTCACAATGCTTGAAACAATCGCCGGGTTCACTGTGGGAACACTGGTCGGAACACTTATTGCAGTGCTGATGTGGTGGAGCAAAACTCTCTCCCGCATTCTTGACCCGTATATGGTGGTGTTGAACGCATTGCCGAAAATTGCGCTCGGTCCGATAATAATCGTTTGGGTCGGCGCAGGCATGGAAGCGATAATCGTGATGGCACTGCTGATTTCAACAATCGTAACAATAATGACGGTGCTGGCAGGTTTCAATGAAATATCTGCCGAAAAGCAGCTCCTTATGCGCACCCTCGGTGCAAACAAAATGCAGACCTTTTTGAAAGTGATCCTGCCCGCTTCCGTGCCGACAATTATCGGTGCGCTGAAACTGAGCGTCGGAATGAGCTGGGTCGGCGTCATCGTCGGCGAATACCTCGTGTCCAAATCCGGTCTCGGCTATCTTATCGTTTACGGCGGTCAGGTGTTTCAATTGGATCTTGTTATGACGTCAATAGTGATCCTCTGCATACTTGCCGCTTTGATGTATTATTGCATCGCCTTCCTTGAAAAAAGGATCCTTCAGGCGAGGGGGGAAGGGTAGACTGCCGCGTGATTGGGAATGCGCGGTTAAAAAGCGAACCGAGCCAAAGCTTTCATTTGCCGAAGGCCTTGACTCGGTTCGCTGCCGTTTATATTTTTCTTCGTTGGTATTCAACATTCGTATTCAACAGCGCTTATATTGCGGTTTAATTTCCGCACGAAATGCTGTAGCTCTCATTTCCGACAGTAAAAACCGCCCTGTCGTTCACTCTGTCTATTTCAACGGTGACGGGCATTGAAGTGACATGTTCGCGCAGCACGGCAAAACGGGTATCGGAGGGAACAACCCCATCGAGAAGCTCCTCGGGAGAAACAGACAGCGAGCGCATATCCTCTGCCTTTATCCCGCCGGAATCCTTTACGCGTTCATCGGTTGTCATTCCGAAGTAATTGAAAGTTCCGCCCACATCCCAGGTTGCATCGCAATAATAGTATTCTCCGTCCAGTTTTATCAAGTTCCACTGATGTGCAATGGAATCGTTGATGCAGTTGACTTCAACGCAGTCAATATCCGCCTGCGCGCAAAGGAAGGTCATTGCCTCCGCAAACGAATAGCATATGCCCATTCCGTCACACATAACGGAATAAGCGGACGTTCGATAGATGTATTCGTCCTCGGTAAGGTTCTGCGGGTTTTCATATGCTTCATAGTCGTATTGCGCATATGCGGTCAGCCTTGAATACAGCAAAAGCGCACGCTCGGTTTCGTTATCGCCCTCGCGAAGCACGGACATGAAGTCGATTGCGGTTGTTTCAAATTTTTGCAGTTTTTCGTCAAGTTCGTTTGGCTCAACGTTGATTATTTTCCATTTCAACACACCCGTTGAAGCATCGAAATCCCGATAATCATTGCAAAGTGCAAATGCGGTGAACAGCGGGCACATCCTGTTGACGGCAAAAACCGTATTCATTGCAAACGTTGATTCATAGCTGTCGAACCCGAATTTCACGCTTGTTTCTCCTTTCAGAAACGCATCTACGACCATTCGGGCGGCTTTAATCGCCTGTTCGCCGACAAGTTTTGTCATCAGCGGCGTTGTCTTATGATAATCCGGGCTGTAAACAAGCGGTGCACGCGTCGGCATCGGCGTTTCCGTCGGCACGGCAGCCGTCGTCGGCCGAATCGTTTGCGCAGGGGGCGGCGCGTCCGTGGGATTATTTTCTCCGCTCCCTCCGCAGCCGCCGAACAAGCCGAACACCGTTGCGGCACAGACAATCATTATAAGCAGCTTTAATAAAACCTGCCGCCCCGCTTTTCTTCCGTTCTCAGCGCGTTCAATCGGCAAATGCTGTTTTTTCATGCCGTGCCTCCTCGGGACGCTTTCAAATCAATCAGCGAATGTTCCGCTTTTTTAACAATAATGCCGCCGGTTTTGAAAATCGAGTTTTCCGGCACAACCCCGCGAACGCAGGAAACGGGGTAGACATTGCTGTGCCGACCGATGACCGTTCCCGGATTCAGCACGCTGTTGCAGCCCACTTCAACAAAATCTCCGAGCATTGCTCCGACTTTTTTCCGCCCGGTTTCAATGCTTTTCTCGGTGGATTTAATCACAACGTGAGTCTTGTCGCTCTTGACATTGGATGTTATCGAGCCTGCGCCCATATGCGCTTTATATCCAAGAATCGAGTCCCCGACATAGTTATAATGCGGAGTCTGAACATTGTCGAAAAGAATAACATTTTTCAGCTCCACCGAATTGCCGACAACGCAGTTTTTTCCGACAAGCGCATTGCCGCGGATAAAAGCACCGTGCCGCACTTCCGCACCGCTGTCAATTATGCACGGACCGTTTATCCATGCCGTGGGGTAAACGACTGCATCCTTCGCGATCCAAACGTCTTCCTTAGGGTGAGTGAATTCCTCCGACGAAAGGGCCGCACCGATTTTGAGAATTGTTTCGCCGATTTTGTCCAACGCCTGCCACGGATATTCGCATTCGCGCAGAAGATCCGCCGCACGAGTTTTGGACAGATCAAAAAGTTCATTTGTTTTATACATTTTTTGCCTTTCAAATTCAAAGTATCAAACCGTTTTAAAGCATTGCCCCGCCGAACGGCAAGGCCGCTCATTTTTGCTGTGCAAGGCCCTCACGCTTTATTGCATCGACTATGCCGTCAACAACCTTGCGGCATTCTTCCGTTGTCTGTGCCTCCGCCATGACGCGAATAACAGGCTCCGTTCCGCTCTTGCGCAAAAGCACCCTGCCGTTGTCGCCCAGAGCCTCCTCCGCTTCACGCACACTGCCTTTGACGACATCGTTGTTAAGCACCGCCTCCTTATCCGAAACGCGCACATTCACAAGCAGCTGCGGATAAATCTTCACCGGAGCAGCAAGCACGGAAAGCGGCTGTTTGTTTGCAAGCATCGCCTGCATAAGCTTTATCGCCGTCAAAAGTCCGTCACCCGTTGCGGCATATTTGCTGAAAATGATATGCCCCGATTGTTCGCCGCCGAGCAAATGCCCGTTTTTCCTCATGCATTCGTAAACATATTTGTCGCCCACATCCGTTTTTTCGTAGTTGATACCGGCACGGTCAAATGCGCGATAAAGTCCGAAGTTGGACATCACGGTTGTTACAACGGTGTTGTTGGCAAGTTTTTCTCTGTCCTTCATGTACTTTCCGTAAATATAAAGGATAAGATCGCCGTCAATCACTCTGCCTGTTTCATCGACCGCAATGCACCTGTCCGCATCGCCGTCAAACGCAAAGCCCACATCGAGTTTGTTTTCGGTCACAAGCCTGCGCAGCCCCTCGATATGAGTCGAGCCGCAGTCGTTGTTGATGTTCAGCCCGTTCGGCTGATTGCCGATAACGACCGTTTCCGCGCCGAGAGTTTCAAAAATGCTCTTTGCCATCATCCACGTGCTCCCGTTTGCGCAGTCAAGGCCGATGCGCATACCCTTATAAGAGTGGGTTGCAAGGCTGATAAGATAACCGATATAGCGGTTGCGTCCCGCCGCATAGTCAACGGCTTTTCCGATATCACTTCCGGTCGCAAACGGAATCTCCGCACCTTTGCCGTCGAGATAACGCTCAATTTCATCGATAACGTATTGCTCCATCTTTTCGCCTTCCCCGTTCAGCAGCTTAATACCGTTGTCGAAATAGGGATTATGGCTTGCGCTTATCATGATGCCGCAATCAAAATCATCGGTGCGCGTGATGTACGAAACACTCGGCGTTGTTGTAACATGCATAAGGTACGCATCCGCGCCGCTCGCCGTCAGTCCCGCCGTCAATGCGCACTCGAACATATAACCCGAACGCCTTGTGTCCTTGCCGATAACAACGGAACATTTATGCTCCCGTCCGTAGTATGCACCCAAAAAACGGCCGATTTTGTAGGCATGTTCAACATTGAGCGCTTTGTTTGCTTCGCCTCTGAATCCGTCCGTGCCGAAATATTTTGACATAATTTTTACCCTCCGCAGAAAATGAGTGAGTACCCGTCATTTTTATCCGGCTCTCCTCAATTGTTTATAAATTTGATTTTCACCCGCACGCCGTTTAAGCATCGGGCGGAATTCTTCCTGTATTAAAATTTATCAAGGTTTGAATATATGCCGCAATGGCTGCGGCTGTTATTGCGTCGGCACCGGTATTCAGCGTTTCGCCCCGGTTCCGCACAACTCATTTCGCTCCGTCTCCGGCACAAGTCCGCCGCCCGTTGCCCAAAGAATATGCGCAGCTCTGCTCATTTTTTCGTCAAGTCCGTGTTTTTTCAGGTAGTCCGTGCAGCTTTCGCCCATCATGCCCATGTATGCGGCAGCGGATATTGCAGCGGAAGGTTCAACAAAAATGCCTTCCGAACCGTTCAGCAGCCGCAGCAGCGGCAAAAGTCTGCCATCCGAAACGGTGAACTCGCCGTCCAGGGTTTTGCGCATCGCTTCGAAAACAAGCTTTGAGGCGCAGCCCACGGCAAGCCCGTCCGCCTGAGTTTTGCCGCTCAGCCCAAACTCCGCAACCGGAACGCATTCGCCCTTTGCAAATGCCGCAAGCATGCATGGTGCGTTCACGGGTTCGACAAAGAAGCAATGCACGGCATCACCGAACAGTTTTTTAAGTCCGAACGTAATCCCGCCGGGCGCGCCGCCGACTCCGCAGGGCAAATACACAAACAGCGGGTGTTCGGCATCAACGCTCACTCCGTGCGCCGAAAGCTGAGTTCGCAGCCGCAATGCGGCAACTGCATAGCCCATGAAAAGATCGACCGAATTCTCGTCATCAATAAAGTAGCTCGTCGGGTCCGCATCGGAAAGTTTCCTGCCCTGCCGCACAGCCTCGGAATAGTCCGTTTGATATTCAATAACGTCAACACCCTTTTCGCGCAGCAGATCCTTTTTCCACTGTTTTGCATCCGCGCTCATATGAACGGTAACATCATAGCCGAGTGCAGCGCTTGCAATGCCTATGCTCAGCCCGAGGTTCCCCGTTGAGCCGACCTGAATTTTGTATTTCGAAAAGAACTCACGCTTTTCAAGCAGGGTCGAATAGTCAGAGTCGGTTGTTATAAGTCCGTGTTCAAGCGCAAGCTTTTCGGTATGCTTCAGCACTTCGTAAATACCGCCGCGCGCTTTCACCGAACCCGCGACCGGCAGTTCCGAATCCGCTTTTATAAACAGACTGCCCGCCGGAACGGCTTCCGAACAGCCGCCGCGCTTCAAAAGCTGCTTTTGGAAATTCTGAACCGCTTCAAGCCGTGATTCGATTATACCGTGCCGCGGCGCCGTTTCGGGGAATGCTTTCTCAATGAGCGGCGCAAAACGCACAAGCCGCGCTTCCGCATCCTTAATCTGTTCAATGCCGAAAGGATAATCCGGCGCATTAACGGCATTCGGGTCCATGTCCGTGTTTTCAAAGAACACTTCCTCACACTTTGAAAATGCGGAAAGCTCCCTCTGCGGAACATAACGGAATTTTGCGGACTGCATACCGCGTTCCGCCTTTTGTTTTTTGGGCGGCTTATAGTTGAATCTTGTTTGCGCTTCTTCGGGCTTTCCGGCAATGATAAGCTCTGCCGCCTCCGCCGCCTGCATCATTGCACCGTCAATAAGCTTTGCTTCTTCGTCGTTCGGAACACCGAGAACATGGTCGATAAGGCCGTGTGCGGGCTTTCCGATTCCGACCCTGATTCGCGGAAAGTCTTCAAACCCAATCAGGCTTTCAATGCTTCGCATTCCGTTATGCGTTCCCGCCGAACCGTTCATGCGGATTCTGAGCGCGCCGCAGGGCAGATCTATGTCATCATATATTACAATAAATTCATCATGCTGCGGTTTGTACCATTTCAAAAGATCGCCCACTGCCCATCCGGAATTGTTCATAAACGTTTCCGGTTTTGCAAGCACAACGCGCGTGCCGCCGAGCCGCCCCTCGCCGTACACGGAACGGAACCCCTTTTTGTTTACGGAAATATTCAGCCTTTCCGCTATTTTATCGATTGTCATAAACCCGACATTGTGACGCGTTTTGGCGTATTCCCTGCCCGGGTTGCCCAGCCCGACTATAACAAACATCGTTTTCTCCCTGTCGCTCGTAAGCTCTTATCACGCAACACCTATTGCAATTCGTGCAATCAGCAGCGCGTCGGCAATTGTTATTCTTCCGTCGTTATCCAAATCTCCGTACTGCGCAACGCCGTCGTGTTCAATAAGTTCGAGCGCAACGCGCGCCGTCACCAGTGCATCGGCGATCGAAACAATTCCGTCCATATCGACATCTCCCGGGCGTGTGTTCGGCTCAACTGCCTCATATCGCGCATAGACATTCCCCGAATGTTGAACATTCTGATATATCCCTTCCCACATCAGGAACTCATAGCCCTCGTGTTCGGGCGGAATCGGGGGAACAGCCGAACCGCCGACGGGAATGTTTGCCTGCGAAATTATTTCGTCCGTCAGGCCGTCGATAAACGTTATGGTACAGTTTTGTTCGGAATAACCGAGCCAATGTTCGATTCTTTGTTCAAGTTGCCCGTAATTTTCAAATTCGCCGACAAAATGTTCTACCACAACTCCCTGATTATTCACAATAAATGTTTGCGGAATCATGTTATATTCCGAAACAAGTGCACCCAGCACCGAATCAAGGCGAATGCAATCGTAAGTGTACCCCGCGCTTTCCATAAGCTCGGCGCATGCCTCCGGAGTGCTTGTTGCATCCTCATAAAGCAAGCCGTAGACCCCGACGTCATCGGGGAAGCCGTCCGCCGCCGTCTGCATATATTCCATCTCGTTTATGCATACGGCACTCCAAGTTGAAAAATAGTGCAGAACCGTTATCTTTTTTTGAGCAAAAACTGCTCCGTTAATGTTTTCTCCGTGAATCGTTTCGGAAACAAAGCCCGAAATGTTTTCTCCGATTTTGGACGATGAACTGCCGTTTCTTTCTGCATTGGCATAAAATCCCGAACAGAGTATGAGCAAAGCTGTAAAGACCGCAAAAATTCTTTTCATATGATTTCTTCTGCCTTTCATTTAAGGATAAGAAAGAGTATTTAAAAAGTGTTTAATCTCACCGCCGTTTTTCATTCGGCATTTCAAATAATAAATAATAATTAACAACCGGCTCGTATGGGAGGTCGGAATTGCTCCGACGCTCCCGTTTTGTCTGCCTGTTTGCCGGCAGCTGCCGCACAAACACCGGTCAAGGCATTTATTCAGCCCGATTTAAGACTTAAACCGTTCAGTTGTCTTCGTTGTTCTTTTTCTTTTTAGAGAGAGCGACTGCAACTCCTGCCGCTGCACCGAGAACAACTACGCCGCCCGCGGCAATGAACGGCCAAACTTTGACGGGTGTTTTTTCTCCGCCGCTGTTTGAAGGCGTCTTAGTGTTGTCATTGGGTTTTGTGTCGGGAGCTTTGGTGCTGTCCGCACCGGGTTCGGGCGTGGTGCTGCCGGTCGGGTCACCGCTTTCGGCGGGCTGTTTTGTTTCGGTGGGCTGATAGTTCGGAGCCGATGTCTTGTTGTCGCCGACAGCCTCTTCTCCGCGGTTAAATCCGCCCTCGGGGTCCTTTGCTCCGCTGATTGTGATTATCGCGTTATGGGTCGTGAACGCCTGCGGGGTGGATTCGCCGCCGATGGGTGCATTCACAAATTCGTTTACGATCATAACGATTTGCTGATTCACCGAAACGCCGTCTTTGACCTTAAAGGTCATTTTGAAGATATCGCCTTTCGCGTTCATCGCATCGGTCGGCATACCGATTCCGAGCTTGATTTTGCCCTGATAGGCAAGCGTCTCGTAATCAAGGATAACAAGGTTGTTCCCGGAACGAAGGCTTTTCATAACATCCAGCTCTTCAAGCCCGACAAGTTCGAGAGAATTGGGATCATATTCAACGGAAAGGTGAGCAGCGTGGATTGCATATTCTCCGCTTACGCTCAGCGTAACATCAAAGGTGCCTCCGGCAGGAACGTTGTCCGTGCCGTTCATCGTGAACACCGCGCCCTGATCCGCAAGCATTGCCTGCGGCAGCAGCATTGCGGCAGCAAGAAGAATTGCCGTAAAGATGGTTGCAATTTTTTTCATTCGTTATTGTTTAACTCCTTTTTCTTTTTGTTCTCATTCGGAACACGGTTCGGCTGTTCCTCATTTTGAAGCGCAAGCCGACTCTATTCCTGTCCAGTCTGCATTGTAGCATAACAGAACTTCTTTTTCAACAATTGAATTTGGGCAATTCTTTGAACATTGTTTGCAGCACCGCTTTCCGATGCTGCATGAAGTGCCGCTTTTTATTGCTGCTGTACATAAAAAAGTACATATAACATTAATATATGTTCCTTTGTGCCGCCTGTGTCCGTTTTGTGACAAAAAATGCAATTCGGGCGCAGATTCGGCAAAATAAATTTTATTCTGTTAATATATGTTCACAGGCAGCACATTGCCGCAGATATCTCGCCCCGCGATGTATCGCAAAGGGCACGGATACATCGCACCTAACAGTCCGCACACCGCTGTCATGTCACGGTTCATTTCTTTCACCTCTATGCTGCATCAGCAGCAGTGCGCGGACACCACTTCCTCCGAGCCTTCCGTTCGGGAAGCTGCTGCTGCAAAAGCCCCTCCTCATACATCCGCTTCCCCTGCGGCTGTATGCAGTTATCGCTATTATTCTTTTGCGGCAGCAGCCCTTTCTTCAACGCATTTGCAGCATCATTTCTGCATTTCCAAAATCACTTATTCTGCGGGTCTCCGCCGTTTTGAACTGCACATAACAAATGGGGGAAGCCCCCCTTGCGGGGAGCTTCCTTTTTCATCTATCTTATTATTTTTAACGCATTCAGTCTTTTTATAATCCGAGCGCAGGCACAAGCAGATACATTGCACAAAATGAAACAACCGAAACCGCCGAACCGATTATGACTTGAAGCACAGTGTGCCGTCCGAGTCGAACCGATGATATGCCGATCGGCACCAAAAGCAAAGCAGCAGGCAGGAACGCAGCACCGAGATACGCCGTCAGCATTGCGACAGGCCCCGCAACACCGCAGGCATGACCGCTTGCGCGATATTTGAATATGAAGGAAAGTATCGCCAGCAGCAGCCCGGAACAGAGATATGTTGCAAACATAACCTTTTCAACCTGCACTCCTCCGCCGAAAAAAGCAAATGCCGCACCCATAAAGTAACCCGTCACCGAGAAAATGAGCGCAACCGTCCTTTCAAACTTCCTTCCGCGCTTTTTCAATGCAGGAATCACCGCGCACAGCGCATACGGAACAACAGGCAGAAGGCTGAGCGAAAAAACAGCCTCCGCATAGTGAAACCTGTTTGCAAACGCAGCGTCACCCATTGCAATATAAAGAATCGTTGTGAGCAGAGCCGCAAAAACCGGCGGCACGGTTACAACCCGTATAATTTTGGCAGCGCACAGCTTTCCCTTGCCGACCGACCTTCCGGATTTTGCGGACAAGTTAAATTCGTTTTTATTGAGTCCGCTGTCCCGACTTTCAAAATGATTCGCTCTGAGATTCTCCATGTTTCTGCTGATTCCTTTCGCTTTTCTTTTTCCGTACCGACCTCCTCCGTTTATGTCGGCCTAAGGCAGGTGTCCCTGCTTTGCTTCGCGGTTTATTTTGTATCATATTCCCCGCCGAAATGCACCCTATTGCACGCATATGAAATTCTACGCTGCCGATTCCCGCCGGTAGAGTTCAAAAACCCGCATTCTACCGTGAGTAGAGTGTGTTTTTTTGTTTATTTCTGTTAACAAATTTATATATCGCATTATAATTGATTTTCTGTTGCTTTTTTCCGCTTGTTGTTGTAAAATAGCCTCATGATAGTTAGAGATGATGAAAAAGTGAAAAAAACCATTGCCGAAAACATTGTGCGCTACCGGCGTGAATGCAACCTTACCCAAGCGGAGCTTGCCGAAAAAATCCACTATTCGGATAAATCCGTCTCCAAATGGGAGAGAGCGGACGGTGTTCCCGATATTTTTGTTCTTGTCATGCTTGCGGAACTGTTCGGCGTAACGGTTAACGACCTTTTGACTGAAAAGCATCGAAAGAGCCACCGTGCCGCTCCTAAGCTGAAGCGCAGTATCATAACGCTGATGTCCGCCGGACTGGTGTGGCTTGTTGCGGCCGTTGTTTTTTTCGCATTCAAAGTCGCCTTTCCCGACCTTCCGCGAATTTGGCTTGCATTCATTTATGCAATCCCCGCGATGTTCATCGTGACGCTCGTGCTGTCCGCGCTTTGGCACCCGCCGATTTTCAGTTATCTGTCCGTTTGCGGAATCGTTTGGGGTGTTGCACTTTCGGTTGATATCTCGCTTAACGTTCCGAACATTTCTCTCATTTATATCATTGCAGCGGTTCTCCAGGTGCTCATTGCACTTTGGTGGCTGATGAAAAACACCTCGCTGCTTGCAAAAGTTCGCTTTCCGAACAAAGCAGAAAGCACAGAAACCGCTGCGGACAAAGCGGAAAGTGCTGCCGAAAAATAAATTCGCCCGATTTGTTCCGAAGCAGGCTCATGCAAATTTACACTTAATTCCGTTAAAGCCTGAAAGCCCGCTGCCGCAGTGACCGTCGGCAGCGAGCTTTTGCAGCTTATCTTTAGTTTTGTTTTATGCAGTCCGTTCTCGGGCCGCCTGCTCCAATGCCCGCACAGCAAAGCTTTTACGCACAGCAAAGCTTTTAAATGAACATTAATGCGGCGAATGCAATTTCACATGCAAACCCCAAAACGCCGACGATCACCCGCACGGCGCGGCTCTTTGCAATTGCCGAAACAAACAGCGGCAAAAACGGAAACGCCGCCGTCAAAACCAATATATATTTTGCGTCAACGTTGGGCAAGGCGATTGCCATCCATGCAAAGCAAAACAGCGAATAACTCAGTCTGATTCTTCTCCCGCCCGCAAAGAGCAGAAGAATAAGTACGATGCAGGAAACAGCGCTCACCCATATTTCAGGCGCATTAAGACTTAGCAGTCCGAACGCAGATTCAAACATAAACCCGAACCCATGCCGCAGTCCGATCGCACCTTTCAAAAAGCAGTCGTTAAGCATACCGCAGTATAGCAAGCCGCCGATCATGCCGGCCGAGACCGCAGCCGGAAGCAATGCTCCCGCCGCGCAGCGAGCGCAGCTGCCCGCAAACTTTTCTCCGTTCCGTTTTTTTAAACGGCAGGCACGTATTCCCTCCGTTATCGGCAGCAGCGCAAGCAGCAGGCCGAACACATTGAATGCCGATGC
>ULVO01001841.1_pt1 | contig 27969 bp, 6 predicted proteins | sample 1959521 | NCBI WGS metagenome assembly ULVO01 (sample SAMEA4835788, study PRJEB28245) | human gut metagenome | biome: gut microbiome; material: fecal sample | place: Denmark | collected 2008
CGGCGCTCGCTACGGTCGTCGCCTTGCGACTCCAATTCCGTTTTCGAATAGGCACATGTCGTGTATAAGTACGCTTCGAACAAGAAAAAACGACGCGGAAGGCGTCGTTTTTTTTGTTGGGTAAAATTTGCTTGTCGTTGAAAAAATTATCTTATTTCCGTCACGTCGTAGCCTGCGTTTTCAACGGCGGATTTGAGGATTGAATCGTCAACGGGGGACGTGAGCGTTACGATTGCGTTTTTGTTTTCGAGCGACACCTCGACAAGAGATACTCCGTCCACTTTTGAGAGTGCTTCGTTTACATGTTTGACGCAGTGCATGCACATCATGCCTTCGATTGAAATTGTTTTTTGCATAATATATTCTCCTTTATTTTTGTCTGTTTCCGTTTCGATTTGAGCGGCGTCGCACGTGTCGGGACGGTTGCTTTCGTCGGTTGAGCAATTGCCATTTGCGAAGTCGATTGCGGTTTCCGTTTGTGTTGATTGCGGTGAAGTCGCTACGGATTCGCTTTGATTTTTGCGATTTTTTACGACGGCTTTTACCTCTTCTACGTCCACGTCTACGGGCGGTTTTTTGCGCTTGGATTCCTTGTTCAAATTTGCCAAATTCAGCCTCAACGCATTGAGGACGACGCATACGCTTGACAAGCTCATAGCCGCTGCTCCTATCATCGGATTGAGCGTTATGTTGACAGGATCGAAAGACAGCACACCGGCTGCGATCGGGATGCATATAACATTGTAAATAAACGCCCAGAACAAGTTTTCTTTGATGTTGAGAAGGGTGCGTCTTGAAAGGTTGATTGCTTTTGCGACATCGGAAAGAGATGACTTCATAAGCACAATGTCCGCGCTGTCGATTGCGATGTCCGTGCCTGCGCCTATCGCAATTCCGATGTCGGCGCGGGAGAGTGCGGGTGCGTCATTGATTCCGTCGCCCACCATTATGACCTTGCCGTACTTTTTGAGAGCAGACAAAACGTTGTCTTTGTCGCTCGGCAAAACGTCGGAAATGACCGCGTCGACACTGCATTTATCTGCAACTGCTTTTGCGCTCAATGCGTTGTCGCCTGTGAGCATAATCACGCGCAAACCTTGTTTTTTGAGAGCGGAAATCGCTTGCGCACTGTCGGGTTTTATCTCGTCCGCAACGGCAATTATACCAACGATTTTGCCGTCCAAAGCGAAATAAAGAGGCGTTTTGCCCTGCGACGAGAATGCCTTTGCGACATCTTCCGCTTCTTCTGAAAGCATGCCGTTTTTTTGCATTAAAGTTGCGTTTCCTATGAGGGCGGTAAGACCGTCGAGGTTGCCTTTTATGCCGTGTCCCGACAAGTTTTCAAAACTGTCGGCAGGGGAAATTTCGGTGTTTGATATTTGTTTTGCGCGGTTTACGATTGCCGATGCGATGGGGTGTTCGCTGCCCGATTCAAGTCGTGCGGCAAGCAAAACAAGTTCGTTTTCCGAATATGATGAAAGCGTTTTTACATCTGTCACAACCGGCATGCCTTTTGTGATTGTGCCTGTCTTGTCAAGCACTACTATATCTGCTTTTCCGGCTTGTTCGAGGGCGGTTGCGGTTTTGAAAAGTATGCCTGCTTTTGCGCCTTTGCCGTTGCCGACCATGATTGCCACGGGGGTTGCAAGTCCGAGCGCGCAAGGACAACTTATCACCAAAACGCTGATGGCGTGTTTGAGTGAAATTTCGATATTTTTCGTCACGCTTATCCACACGACAAAAACAAGCAATGCAACCAAAATGACGGTTGGTACGAATATTCCGGACACTTTATCTGCCGTTTTTGCGATTGGAGCTTTTGATGACGATGCGTCTTCGACAAGTTTTATTATGCCTGCAAGGGTGGTGTTTTCGCCAACTTTTTTAGCCTTGACCGTGACGAATCCGTTGATGTTTGTCGTGCCGGATATGACCGACGATCCGACGGTTTTGTCAATGGGCATGCTCTCGCCCGTGACGGAAGATTCGTTGACCGATGTGTCGCCCGAAACTATTTCGCCGTCGGCGGCAAAGTTCTCTCCCGGACGCACGACAAACAAGTCGTTTTCTTGAAGGTCGGATACCGGAATTTCTTTTTCAACGCCGTCAACAATCGCATGCACTGTTTTAGGGGCAAGGTTCATAAGCCCTTTGATTGCGGAAGTGGTTTTGCCCTTGCTGTATGCTTCGAGGGTTTTGCCCAGGGTGATGAGCGCAAGAATCATTGCCGCCGATTCAAAGTAGAGATTGTGTGCAAGATGATGCAGATGTTCGGGGCGTATTGCGGCTTGTATCATCAGCGCGACACTGTATATGAAGGATATTGCGCTGCCCATAGAAACAAGCGTGTCCATATTGGGTGCGCGGTGGAGTAGGCTCTTTGTTCCGCTGACAAAAAACTTGCCGTTGACAACCATGATCACAAGCGAAAGCACCATTTCGTAAATCGCGATCGCCATAGGGTCGTTCTTGAATGACGTCGGCAACGGCCAGTCCCACATCACAACGCCCATCGAAACGTACATCAGCGGTATGAGAAGCACTATCGATACCACAAGGCGAATCACCATGACGAGAATGGGATTCATCTTGTCCTTTTTTTCGGATTTATCGCTTGTGAGCGTCGCTTTGTAGCCTGCGTCGGCAACCGCTTTGGATACGTCCTTTGCGGTGAGGGGAGCGTCGTATTCCACCACCATAGAGTTGGTGAGAAGGCTCACGCTTACGCTTTTTACGCCGTCAAGCGCGCCCACGACCTTTTCCACTCTTGCCGAGCACGCCGAACACGACATGCCCGATACGTTGAATTTTTGTTTTTCCATAATTTTTACCTGTTTGTGTGTTTTTCAATTTTTCCTTTTGTCATTGCGAGGAGCAACGACAGTTGCGACGTGGCAATCTAGCGGAGCGAAATGCGCCTGACGGCTGGATTCCCACGCTTACGCTCGGAATGACAAGGAGGAAAAGGAATCTTCCGTTTTGTCATTGCGATGAGCAACGAGAGTTGCGACGTGGCAATCTAGCGGAGCGAAATGCGCCTGAGGGCTGGATTCCCACGCTTACGCTCGGAATGACAGAGGGGTGGGACATCCACGCTCGATTCGATTGCGCCTGACGGCCGGATTCCCACGGTCACTGCGTTCCCTCGGAATGACAAGGAAAAAATGGAATCTTCCGGTTTTGTCATTGCGAGGAGCAACGACAGTTGCGACGTGGCAATCTCGCGGGAGCGAAACGTAACAACTATTTCAATTTCTTGATGAGGGCGAGGGCTTCGTCCAGTATTTGAGTATTGCCCGACTGCACGTTTTCAACCACGCAGGTTTTCAAGTGTTCGCCGAGAATTTCGTAGCCGAAACTTTCAAGCGCGCTTTGCACCGCCGAGAGCTGAATCAGCACGTCGCCGCAATAGCGGTTGTCCTCAAGCATATTTTTTATGCCGCCAAGTTGTCCGATGATGCGGTTGAGCCGTGAATTGAGAGATTTGAGCTGCGCTTCGCTTCGGGGAGTGTGCTTTTGATGCGAACAGCACGAGCAACATGCCGTGCATTGTTGATTGTCATCCATTTTGATATATTCCTTTTGATGTTGTAGATTGTCCTTGTTGTTTTCATTCCGTCCCCGGAGATTGCCACGTCGCCTTGCTCCTCGCAATGACAAACGGGGGTGTTTTTATATACCCAGTGGGGGTATATATAGGGTAAACCCTTTGGCGAAAAACTGTCAAGGAAAACTTTGCGAAAATGCGAAAATGAATTAATTTTGCAGATTGTCCAATAAAACGATTGATTTGAATGTATATATATTATAAAATATATAAATCATTGCGTCGCGGGCGCATACACGGAGAGAAAAACATGAGAAATTCAAGGACAAAAACACAAACGAAATTGAGAAATTACATAAAGCTGACCGCAGGCGCATTGTTGCTTGCTATTACGTTTGTCCTTGTCTTTGCCGGCACGCTCTCCGGTGCTTTCGGCATTGAAAACGAACTCCAACAAAACGGCATTATCCAATCAAACGTGGCGAGCGCGGCATATGATACTAATCCACAATATAGACCAGGCTCTGCAATAACAGTTGCTACCGCGACAACCAATAGTTATACAAGTACTACGTCGAACATCAATCTAACCACGAGCGGTGTTGAAATTGCAACAAAGTATAACGTATCGTCCAACCCGAATGATAACCAACTATTGTCAAATTTTTATCAAAGTTATGGAAGCCCTGCTAACAATATTTCATGGGTATCGTATAATTGGTTGGGAACTAAAGAAGAGGGGTTCGGAATCAATTCCTCCGGAACTGAAGATGATGCGTATGTGTATTGGCTTGAATTTAAGTTTGATGAAAAAATTATTGCCGCTATAAGAAATGTTGGCGTGAGTTTTTATGCTAGCGCAACCGGAAGATTTGATAACGGTAAAAACGACGAATATGCGTTTGCGATAAGTTACATAGGAGAACATGCTGCACCCACATATGCAATTGTAAATGGTGAGGATGGTGCACGTAAAGGCGACGGTGCGTCTTGGAGCGGATCTTTTACGAATGCAGCAGCAAAGAGTGTGTGGGTGAATGGAGGCCAAAACACCCTTACACTTGGGAATAATGGTTATTCTAATAGTTACAGACTTACCAATAACACAACAGGTATTAGGATGATTTTTGCTGCCATCGCCGATGGCGAGCTACAAGGCGGTTTTTTGAATATCTCTTGCAAGTTGTTTTTAGGCAATGAAAAAATGCCTATTACAGTATCACCGTCCAATGCCGGCACGGTTTTCAATACAGAACTGTCCGGCTTTTCTAATATTGAAGACACGAAAACCGTATCGTTCAAGAGTGCAAACGATCCGTATTATTTCAGCAATTGGAGTTATAAAGATCAAAGCGGTAACGTCAATACAAATTCAAACGCTAGTTTGACGGTTAAGCCATATTATAGTGATGTTGTGGCACAATACAAAGAAATTCCTTTTGTGTTCAATGGAACGTCTTACGCTACCTACAATCCAATAATTAAACTGGTCGTTTTGGGAAATACGGAAAATTATATGTCGTCAACGATAGACGGATATGACACGTCTATCGAATACAAAAATGCCGCCGGAGTGACCATTCCTCAGCCAGGTGCTAAAGGAAACTATACAGCAACTATAACCGTCAAAAAAGGTGGAGTTGTACGCGGCACTAGAACGGTGGAGTTTGAGGTTGTTGAGGGCGACTTTGGCAAGATTCAAGGCGGCACCGGAAAATGGGGAAGTGTGACAAACCCATACGTCATAAGCAATGAAACGCATTTGAAAAACTTGTCGGCTATCGTCAATGGCAGAGACGCTCTCAATAGCATTGTTGGAAGCAACAATAATTCGGTTACCGCAGAAGATGTTGTTGCAACGGACAAAACCTACAAAGATTGCTATTTTGTGGTTGCGGCAGATTTGGGGGCGGATACTCCAATCGCGCTTGTGCCTATCGGAAAGAATGGAACATATTATTTTGCAGGTACGATTTTTGGCGGAAACGATAGCGACGCAACCAATCGCACACAACGTACGATTTATCTCAACGTATCGCAAAGCGGTGTGGATAACGTCGGCTTGTTCGGCTACGTCAAAGGAGCGAGCATATCGTACATAAAAACAGCCGGTACAATCGTCGGCGGAAATGCAACCGGCGGTCTTGTCGGGTGCATGGAAAACGGCGAAATCTTCAATTGCGCAAATAGTGCAACGGTTACGGGAAGAGAACAAGTCGGCGGCATTGTAGGATACAACCCAGATAATCAAAGGGGCAAGATTTACGGCACAATAATCAACAATGGTGCAATCAATGGCACAAATATGGTTGGTGGTCTTGTCGGACAATGGCATGGCGAGTGGAATTTGAACGGAACTTACGGAACGTTCACCAATACGGGCGACGTCAACGGAGGTACGGGAGCGAGTGTAGGCGGTATTGCAGGTTTTGCGGATAGAACTATCAAGAACGCTGCAAATAGCGGAAACGTCGTTGGCGGTACATCGGTAGGAGGTATTGCCGGAAGATGTCAAGCACCGATTGAGAATAGCTACAACACCGGTGACGTTAGAGGCACGGCAACAACTTCGCAAGGCGAAATCACAGGTTCTCCCACAGGCGTTTTCGTCGGTGGTATCACGGGTTATACGTCGGCAAATGCGAGTATTTCAAATTGCTACAACACAGGGCATATTTCGGCATTATCCACAAGCGGCGGATATTTGAGCAATGCTAACTATGTCGGCGGCATTGTCGGTTTTGCACAAGCGGCAGTTTCATACTGCGCAAATATCGGCGGATTGATAGAAGGCAACGATTATCTCGGCGGTATTGTCGGCAACTCTTCAAGCACGATTGATCATTGCTATGACGTACAAGGACAAAGAAAACATCGCTATGACACCGGACGTATCGGTGCAATATCCGGTTATGGCGGAACGGCAACAAATTCTTGGGCAATAAATGCGAAAGCAAACGACGGTTCAACGTGCAGCAACCCTAATCCTACAATTAGTAACGTTGGAAAAGTTTTTGTTTCGGTAGGCGACGTCGCACCGGCGGTTATTGACGGATACACCGAAAAAGTTTGGACGGATATTCTGACAATCAAGATCAACGGATTTAAGGCAACTGCAACAGTAAATAACGGAAAGTTTTTGGCATCGGCAACCGCATCGAATGGTGCAACCTCTGTTGTACCTGCGAAAATTGACGGCGCATTGACGGCAAACGCAAACGGTGCTTCGGCACAACAGACAACAGATGCAACGTTGACGTATTGGTACAACGCAAACACTTCAAGCAACATTTACGTTCAAATAAAAAATATTAACGGTGCTGCCAATTCAAAGACGTATAACGGCGCAAATCAAACGATAGACAATGTGTCTGCAAGCCCGTTTACAGCCACTGCGTTCTATTTCGATGCAAATTATGCGGGCACTGCAACCGACGGAAAGATGAATGCAGGCACGTATTCAGTCATAGTTGACGTTGTTGTAGACGGCAACGTTGTCGGAAGAAAACTGTTTGGTAGCTGGACGATAAACACACGCATTATTTCTCAAAATTCGAGTTCTGCAACGTATTATTACGGCGCAAGGATTTTAAGTCCCGATATCGCCGATATTTTGTCGAATATAGTGAATGGGCACTCTGTCACTTCGGACAAGACATTGTACAATTTTTATGATGCGATTCCTGCAAGCGGAAGCAGAACTTACACTATTACATATACGAATATTCGGATTGTTGCAAACGGAAGCGACGTAACAGGCAATTATAAAATTAACAATTCATATACATTTACCATAACCGTAAACGAGGGCGATTTCGGCGTGTACGGCACGACGGATATAGAAAAAAATCCTTGGGGTAGCGTAAACAATCCATACGTCATTCGCACACAGGCGCAACTTGAAAGATTGTCCTTTATCGTGGCAAGCGGTAGTGCCGTAAACAGCATTTATCATGCAACAAACTATCCCTATGTCAAAGCAATAAACAAGAGCTTTGCAAACGCATATTTCGTGCTCGACGGTAATATTTCGATGACGTACACGAGCAGTTTTTCGTATTCAAACATAAGCAGTTCTCCTGCAGGAAATAGTGGCGAAACGGCAGATAAGTTGTTCGACAACAACACGTCATCGTCAAAATTGTGCGTAAGCAATAATGCAAAGACTGTCACGATATACGTCAGCACAAACGTGCCTATCATCGTCAATAGTTACAGCTGGTGGACGGGCAACGATACCTCCGGAAACACGGGCAGAAATCCGAATTATTTCAAGATAGAAGGTTCGACGGACGGCTCGAATTGGTACGTTATCGACGAGAGAAGCAACGGAAGTTGGCCAACGACAAATAATACGCAAGTTGACGTCACCGGTATGAACGGTGCGGGAAGAGCGGGACGCTACAACAGATTCCGTATCACGTCAACGTGTTCGGGCGGAACGTGGCAAGCAAGCGAGTTTAAGTTTAATAACGTCACGTCGGAACAAAGCGTGCCGATCGGCAACTCGTCAACCAAATTTTCAGGTACTTTTGACGGAAAAAATCATACTATTTCGAATTTGAAGACAAGCGGACAGTATTCGGGATTGTTCGGTTACGTGAACGGCGCAACGATTCAAAATCTAACTGTCAACGTCACAAACAATGCAGGCGCAACGTCTGCCGGCGGCCTTGTCGGTGCGGTGAACGGAACTACGACAATCCGCAACTGCACCGTAAACGGCACTATAAGCGGAACGCATCAAGTCGGTGGTTTCGTTGGTTTTGCGCAGGGTGTTTATCAGGACAACACGCTTGTTTTACCTTGCAACCTTACGATAGAGGGATGCACCAACAACGCAACCGTGACGACAACAAGTCAAGCGAGCGATAACAATCGTACAAGTGCGGGCGGTTTTGTGGGGTACATCAACGCAGGCGCAACCGTCACTATAAAGAGTTATACGGACGAAAACGGTCAAACGAAAAAATCAACCAACAACGGCAAGATTAGCACAACGTCTTCGGCGGACAATAAAGGCGTCGGCGGTTTTGTGGGATATTCATACGGCAAAATCACTTTGACGGATTGCGTGAACGAAAAAAATGCGACAATCACAGGCAAGGAGCGCGTGGGAGGTTTGGTCGGTTATATCGGCAAGGCGGACAGCGACTCTCAAAAAGAGATGGCGATTTCGGGTTGCGAGAATAAAGCCGCAGTCACGTCGAACAGCACAAACGACGTGTACGGTATTGGCGGTATCGTCGGATACAACAGCGGTCACAAAGTTGCAATAACCAACTGCATCAACAGCGGAGCCATCACCGGAACGCACGAAACGGCAGGTATTATCGGATATTCCGATCACAGCGAGATCAGCAATTGCACAAATAGCGGTGCGGTGAGCGGTTTTGCAACTGTGGGCGGTATCGTCGGCAAAATGGGCGGTGGTTCAATTGTGTCGTGCAAAAATACAGCTACCGTCAAAGCATCGAAAGCGAGAGATATTGACGGTGACGGCAATCTCGACGGCGCATATCTCGGCGGTATTGCAGGTTGGATAGCCGGAAACGTCAACAACTGCTACAATTCCGGTACAGTCACAACAGAGACTTCGTGGGGAAATTCGAATATCGTAGGTGGCATTGTCGGTTTTCTTGTCAACGGCAAGACGGTTTCGTATTGCTACAACAGCGGTACTATTGTCGGTTCATCGCAAATCGGCGGTATAATCGGATATTTGCCGGGGGCTCTTACAACCGTCACGTATTGCTATCATTCAGGAAGAATCAATAGCGTTTGGAATGAAAACAATGTCGCAAAAGGCAGTCTCGGATATATTACCGGCAACGATACAAGTGTTCTCAATTCGTGTTGGATTCTGCCCGGCGCATCCACAGATAGTGCGTCAAGCACCAAGATAAAAACGAACGGTAGAAAACTGGAAGTGGGACAATATAGGTACGTTCCCGCAATAATTGACGATTATTCAACATACGGGTGGACAGATATTCTTACCAAGAATATCAATGGATTTAGAGTGCAAGAGAGCGTCAATCCGGGCGCAAGCCAATTCTTTGAATCGAAAAAGGGTTCGAATAGCACGACACACTTGACGCCAAATAAAACCGAAAGCAGCAATCAAGCAAATGCTCTAATTCGAGATAATACCGATAGTTTCACCATTACTGCTTGGTATGGCGCAAACACAGACAGTGATATTTATTGCGCAGTTAATACAATAGCCATTGACATTTCGGCAGACACGTACAACAACGCTCAACTCGGTTTTACAAGAAGTGACGTGACAACACCCGGCACAAGCGGTAGCGTGTACGGAATTGTGTTCGACTACAAGGGTAAAAACCACAACGAGATATTTGTTTGCGCTTTTGACTCGAACGGAAATATCGTTGCAGGCAGTACAAATCCGACACAGGTCGATACATATAATACCACCGTCTTTGTTAAAATCGGGGATATTGTTGTAGGCAAAAAGATTGCCGTTGATTATACGATCGAAAAAGCAGCATTGAACGTCGGTTGGGAGTGGACGGACAAGTTGCACGCAAACCTCTATGACCGCACAGGGAACGGAGATAAAGTGCAGTTTGTCTACAACGGAAAAGCGCAGGGGTTGGATAGTGTCAGCGAGCATCTTCGTGATGTACAGTTGTTCGATGTGACAGGCAATGATTTGATAAACACCAATGCCGCAACCTATACGCGCACATATACGCTTAAAGATACAAGAAACTATAAACTTCAAAATGCAAACAATAATAATGCCGATTTGAGCGGTACGACGGTTACTTTCGAGTGGAAAATTCGTAAAAACAAGCTCACTGTGTTCAACTATTGGACCGGCGCAGACCTCAATCCAAGTGGTGAGTTTTATACATTCGAATACAATGCAACGCACCAAGGCTTGAAGTTGCAAGATGGCATTACGTTTTATGTAGAGCCTGATACACGTGGAAACCAGCACGTTATTGATACCATTGCGTATGAGATTGCACAAGGCGTTGAGTGTGTTGCAGCAGATACATACACTCGAACATTCACAATCAAAGACACAACCAACTATGAGGTTGGAAATAGATTGTCCTATAACACAAGCGTTTTGCCTAATCAAAAAGGCTCTGATGTGAATACAGAGAAAAGTGTTGTCACCTACACGTGGAAGATTGTGCCTTATAGTTTGGCGGCGAATATAAGCAACGTGTGGTTTGGCGGAACAACGAATTTGATTGTCGGCAATCAAGGCATTGCAAACGTCGAGGATGATACCACTAGGAGTTTCTATCCCTTGCAGGCAGATAGAAAGGGTGCGCCGGGCGTGCAACAAGTGCTTGTGTATGCGCAACACAACTACGCGGCAGACAAGTTCGTGCTGTATGTCAAGTATAACAACGGCACGGTTGCCGTGCTCACGCAAGGCACGGAATACACCGTGGGTACGCTTGATATAAACAATACGTTTGGCACATTCGTGAACGTGGTGAGTCAAGCCGATCCTGTTGTAGACACCAACGTGACGGCAAGCGGCACGGGCAATTTCAGCGGAAATATCACCAAATATTACACTGCGATGTTCAGCGATTTCGGTTGGAAAAAGGACAAGTCGCCAAGCGATGAGGATTGGGGCAGTCAAGACAATCCGTACGTCATAAGCACACCCGAACATTTGTTGCGCCTCAGCCAAATCGTCAACGGCGGTATGGCGTGGAACTCGATTCAAAATACCGTTACGGCAGGGGTGTGTATTGCTCCGCAAACCACGGCAAAGGCAACGAGCAGAGATTATAAGGACGCATATTTCCTTGTCACCGTCGACATCGATATGAGCGGTTATATCAGCACGGACGGCGTTTACAACTTCTTGCCCATCGGCACGAGGTCAACGCAAAATCAAACGGAATTGCCGTTCAGCGCGACGTTTGACGGCGGCGACAATACGATAACATACGTTTACAACGTCGGCAGTTTCTACAACGTTGACGGCGCGAGAACGAACTACGTCGGCTTGTTCGGATATCTGAACGGCGCAACGATAAGCAATCTCAAAGTTGCAAGCAATGGCGGACTTTCCATAACGGACAACCGCGGTATCGTCGGCATCGAATACGTGGGTGGCATTGCAGGTTGTGCGGTTGATTCCACTTTATATAATACAGTCTTGGCATACGGCGGCTGGGTGCGCGGCGAAAACTACGTCGGCGGTATCGTCGGTTATGGCGAAAGAATTACCATTGTAAGTTCCGAAGCCGTATCGTCGGCAAACGTCGGTGGCGAAACGTACGTGGGCGGTATCGTCGGCAAGTGGATCGTCAGCAATCAAAATCAAATCGGCGGAAGCGTTGCAGGACAAAGATACGTCACGCCGGCAGATCAAACCGACGTCATGGGCATCAAGTACGTGGGCGGTATTGCAGGCTGGATGGATACGTCGTCTTGCGCAACGACGATTTCGTACGCTCCGCAACTCAACAACAACGGAAAGGAGCAAAACCTTATCGTTGTTGGCGGTATCGAATACGTCGGAGCATTGTTCGGCGCGTTTATAGGCAACGGATATCACCAAAACGCAACAAACGACAAATATACGGCAATCGTAATCGACAAAGACGCAAGCGACAACTTTAAAGTCGGCAACGTCAAAGTCATTTTGCAAAACTTAAACGTTAAATCAGCGTTCGGCAATGCGAAAGTCGTGGGCGGTCTTGTGGGCTATGCAGAGGGCGTTGGCATCCTCTTCAACACCGACTGGACAACGAGCAACGTCACGCTTGATACGGGCAATTATACTCCGTCGTTTATAGGCGGAATTGCAGGCGTTTTGGGCAAAAACGCAACGATTGAAGCAATATATCAACTCAAAGACGACGGCACTTTCCTCACGGGCGGTACGCACACCATCACGCACAGCGTCCCGAACAAGCAGACGTTCGGCACGGCGGCAAAACCGCTTGGCAGTTTTGTGGGCGGCATCGTGGGTTACGTGTCCTCGCAAGCAGGCGTGTATTGGGAAACAGGCACGACGATTTTCGGCAACGGCATATCGCTTGTAAACTCGGCGACAATCTATGCGACGAGTTACGCGGGCGGTATTTTCGGCGCGCTCGGAGATCTTAGCACAAGCGTTGCGCAGACTTTTGAAAACGACACGGATTCTATCCTCTACAAAGTGCTCACCACGGGCGTGAGAGAGGGTAGCGCAAGCACCACTCTCGGTCTTGCTCCGACGGTTGACAGCAACGGTATCACGGCGCAAGGCAGACTTGTCAACAACGCAAGCATATCCGTGAGCGGAAGTTACGTCGGCGGTATTGCAGGCTACGGCGGCGCAAAAGTGCGTTTTGTGTTGCGCAACACTCCGCAAGACAGTGCAATAGACGTTTCAAAACTCAACATATACAGCGGCGGCAGCGACATCTTTATCAACGGAAGCTACGCAGGCGGAATTGCAGGCTACCTCGTGGATAACCTCGAACACGACTTGCAATATATCGTTGTAAAAGCAAGATTCAACACAAACAACCAAAGCGCAACGCGCGTGGGCGGTCTTGTGGGCTATATGGGCAGCGGCAACGTGCAAAACTGCGTCGTAACCAACGGCGGCAGCAGCGCAATCACGGCGAGCACCGACACGTATCAAGGCAGTGAGTACGTGGGCGGTCTTGTGGGCGAAACGCAAAACGCAACCATCAGAAACAGTGTTTCCACAGGCTTCAATCTCGAAAAAACGTCCAATACCAAGGGCGGTTTGCTCGGCTACGGCGCAAACCCGACGATTGATTCGAGCTGGACGTTCTATATCGCGAAAAAACGCACGAATTTTGCGAAAAATGCAACACCGAACGGAGCGTATTATGCGACCGTAAGTCAAAGCCCGTACGGGAAGTATATTCTTGTTGACGAAGGATTGATCAATGCAACGGAAGCGTCATATCCGACGTTTGCTTCGTTGTGCGGATTTGTAGGACTTTTGACGAATGCTAATGTTGAAGGCACGCTTGAATTTGCCGTAAAGGTGCCTAACAAAACGTTGAATTCCAATTATGAAAACACGCAACTTGCCTTCTACAACGCAAGTGGCAGTGACACCGTGACGGACAATGTTGACAGTTTCAGCAAATTTGAAAACAAGAACAACACTCTTACGATTGCGCTCGATATGGCATCGGGCAACAGCATGCAAATTTGCGTTGTCGGTATCGAATTTGCAAACGTTCCGCAAAAGAACGACACCGATACCGACAAAACAACGGTTGTTGAGGGTACGTACAGAAAACCGTCCAATTCAGACAAATACATAGTGCACGTAACAACCGCAAACTTCAATAGCGAAAGACAAATCACAAAAATCGTTGCAACAGTTTATTTTGAGTGCAACGGCAATTTGCCGGTTGTTATCGGCTCGGCATACGACGATAAACGCAATATTGGTGGTTATGACGAAACATTCACTCCGGGTAGCTCAACCAATCCTTATACAATAAGCAGTCAAAAAGAGTGGAACGACTTTGCATATAGCGTTTATAGCGGTGCAAACAATTATTCAGGCAAATACGTGAAGCTGCTTACGGACAGCATTGTTATAAACACCGGCAACGGCGGACAGCATGCAGGTACGAAAGGCACGCACAATTTCGGCGCAACCGTAAGTATTCCGTCAAGCGGAACGGGTGCACCGAACAATATCGGATACAACTTTGCAGGTGACATCAGCAAAGACAGCAACGTAAACAATTTCCGCGGTATGTTTGACGGAAACGGACATTATATAACCATAAATTACGTGAGTGGCGGCTATTATCGTGTCAGCGCGTTCCCGAATGCAGCAGACGCAACTTTCAGAAACCTCACGATAAAAGGCAAGATTCAAGCAGCAAGCCAAATGACGGGAGCAAACGGCATTGCAAATTCCGCAGCATACGACGTGGCAGGCTTTGTTGGCAAACCTTTTGGCAGTTTGAAATTCTACAACTGCACAAACGAAGCCGACATTATCGGCTTGCGTAACGTTGCAGGTCTTGTCGGCTACAACGCGGGTGGACACGAAATCAAACTCGAAGCGTGCGTAAACACGGGCAATATCACGTCGTTGCAAGGTTCATATACGTTGGGTGGCTATAACAATAGTAAGTACAACTATGATGATAACCTCGACGGAACAGGTGTCGGTATAACAAATATCGGTTATACGTTTGGTACAGGCGGAATTATCGGTGCATATACGGGCACAATACAAATTGAAAGCTGTCGAAATGCGGGCACTATCATCGGCGGTCATAACGTCGGTGGTATTATAGGCTTGCACGAAGGCACGTCTTCTTCTGTATCGACACTTACAATAAACAACTGCGCAAACTCAGGTGAGATTCGTTCAAATTCCGGATATTGGGGCGAAGACGAAGGACAAATTGGCGGTGACGCATCGAGAGGCGTTCGTCAAAGCACATTTGGATATGCAGGCGGACTTGTCGGAAAAACAGGACGTTATTCTATCCTCAAAATGTACTCGTCTTACAATTCAGGTTGGGTCGTAACTCTTTCAAATATTGCGGGAGGACTTGTCGGTAGTGTCGGAACAATGAATCAACCAAGCGGCAACAAGAACTCTGTTTTGACAGGCGGAAGATCTGTTATCGCCTATTGCTATAACGTTGGTAAAGTAAACTCCGGCGGAACGTTCCCCAAACGTACGAAGAACTACGAAGGATATGGACGTGAAAACTTTGGCGGTGCTATTGTCGGCGGCGTTGCAGGACTTGTCGGCAATATCCAAATTACACAAACGTACAATGCCGGTGAAGTGTGGCAATTCGGTATTATTTGTTATGGCGGATCGTGGCAAGTTCGTGCTGCAGGTATAGTCGGACAATCGCAGCCAACAAGCAACGGTTATGTGTTGTTTGATAACGTTTATAACGTGGGTACGGTTTACGTTCGTGCAATAAACACTCAAGTTTTGTCGGGTATCGTCGGCGAATTGTTTAAAGACGCGCGTTACGGTGCGGCAATTTCAGGATATTGCGATACCACTGACGCGGCAAAAAGAATATACTCGTTTGAATGCTATTCAATAAACAACTGCGTTTCTTCTCACATTGCAAAAGATATAAGTGGTGATAACAATTATTTGCCGTACAAGAATGGTACGAACTCATGGGAATCCGATGAAAAATTTGATGAGTATTACCAAAACGGCGGTATTGCCGGTATCGGTGCATCAAACGCAGACTTGATTGAAACCGGCATGGTTTACAATACGTATGATTCTTTGACAGCGGCAATGAATAGTCAAAGTAAGCTTTATATGAATGGAAGCAACTTTGCTTTTTCGCAGTCAAATGCAGTGTTTGATTTGAATTTCAATTCAAATCTCGGCACATATACTACTGTTGCTGCAATAAACAGCGTTTCTGCAAATGCAGTGACAGGAACTACAAATACGAACGTTTCAGCGGCATCATGGGCAAGATATCCGGATAGTTGGCTTTACGTTTATGGTTGTTTGCCGCAACTTTCAGTGTTCGCACTTGATACTCAAAACGGTTTGAGTATGCGCTCAATCGGTTACGGCCAAGACCAATACGGCGAGTTTAACGAAAACGGCTTACCTGCAGGTTCGGAGCAATATCCGTTTATTATCAAAGACGGAATTGACCTTATGGGTATGCAGGCTCTTGTTGATACCGGCTATTCGTTTGTCGGACAGTACATCGAAGTTGCAAACGGCGAGAACAACCTTGACGGGTTGGCGGCAACAAGAATTAAGTTCCCAACATATGCAAGTACCGGCACGGCTGCTACGGACGGCGCGAGCAATACAATGTTCAAAGCCGTTGACAAGGACGGAAGCTACAAGGTCGGAAAGAGTTATCATTTGCTCCTAAAAGGTGCAGTGTTTAATAAAGCTAGAAACGAAGATGCGACTTATGTCGGGACAGACTATGGCTATTGGGCATACAACACGTACTACTACAACGGCGCATATAACGATAGCGACTTCGGTGATATGCGTAGATACGGAATTTTCCGTATTCAAAACTTTATCCCAATGGGTAGAGGAAACAACGTATTCAAAGGTCACTTCAGCGGAAAGCAAGACGGCGATACAAGCACAATCATTGACGATTTGCGTATAACGACAGGTAAAGACGGCGGTGGCTACGGCGGATTGTTTGCAAAAGTGCAAGATGCATACATAGGATATATTTCGATTGGCGGAACAAGCAAAGTTTCGGCATACTCTTATGACAATTCCACGGAGGCAGGCGCAGGCGGCATCGTCGGCAAAGCGTTGGGCTCGACAGTTATAGAAAACTGCGGAGTTGCAGACTCTGTTCAAATCGGTGCGTACGGAAGAACGGATAAAGTTACGATTTCATCGGATGGTATTACGTTCGCAGGCGGTATTGCAGGCGTGGCAGATCCCATTCAAGGCAATTCGTACAACGCAGGTATTACGCTGACAATTCGCAACTGTTCGGTTTCGACGTCGGGAATAATAGAATCTGCAAAGAGTAACATCGGCGGTGTGCTAGGCTACGTTGAGGGTAGTGACATTGCGAGCGGAAAGAGCAACACCGTGCGTATCGAGGGTTGCTCGGTGGATAAAGCCGTCATTCAAGCCGCAAGCAGCGCAAATACGTCAAGCCAAATCGGCGGTATTCTCGGCTATGGTTCGCAATATGTTGCGGCATTCATCACCGGTTGCAAAGTCGGTGTTGGCGGCGCGGTGTCCATAAAGGGCGAGCATAGTCTTGGCGGTATCGCAGGCGGTATGTCCAACGCAAAGGGCGGATATATCGACTCCTGCACGGTCGGAGCAAACACCACGATCGAGCGTATCGCCGTCGGTGGTGACAAGACAGTGTTGGAAAGCGAAAATCACGGCACGGCAATCGGCGGTTTGGTAGGCTTTACGCAAGATTCTAAAGACGACACAAGTCCGCTTACAACCACGTTCAGCGGCACTTCGGCATTCAACGGAACAATAACCGTTTCGGTTGAGGCTACGAATAAGTCGCAAGATTCCGATGCGAAAATAAGCTGTATCGGCGGTATCGTGGGCGATATGGGTTCGGGCGCAAACTTCGCGTCGGGATCGAATGTCACCGTCGGTGGCAATATCAACATAACTCTGGCGGCGGCAAACGTCGGCGGCGTTGTAGGACGTACGAACAAGGCAACGTTTATAGGCAAATTCAACGTCGCTCCCAATATGTCAACCGAAAATGCCGAAAACGTCGGCGGTTTCATCGGCAAGAATATCGGCACGGTTTATATTCTCGCAGATACGACGGATAAACTTGAAAATACAACGGTCGGCGCGCTCAACGGCACGTCCATCTCAATCGGCGGCAAAATCAAAGGTACGAGCGAAGTCGGCGGCTTTATCGGCGTGAACAACTCGGGAAGCACCCTCAACATCGGCTCGAACGTCGCAAACGCAAAGCCGTATAAATCGGGTACGCTGACAATCACAATCACCGCATCCGTTACGGGATCGGGCGACAACGTCGGCGGTATCGTCGGCAAGAACGAGGGCGATGATGAGAATACTCAAGACAATGACTACGCAACCATCGATATCGTCAAGGGCACAATCGAACAAAACGGCGCAATCATAGGCGCAAACAACGTGGGAGGCATCATCGGACTCAACGACGGCTTGCTCACCACGGGCGGCGGTGAGGCAGACACGACAATCGGCGGCGTTACGCTCTCGGAAGAACAACAAAACGAAATCAAAAACCTTTCAATAAACAATACGGGTAGCGTCACGGGCACGGGCGACTACGTCGGCGGCGTGGTCGGCAAACTCGACTCTCCGTCCGCACTTCGCACCGAGGATTCGGGCAAGGGCGCAATCGCAGGTACGTTCACCAACAGCGGCAACGTTTCGGGCGGTAAGTTCGTCGGCGGTTCGCTCGGCTACGTCGGCAAGAACGTCACAATCACCGCAAAGAATAATGTTGCAACATTGTTTGTCAATGACGGCCAAGTCACTGCAACCGGCTACTATGCGGGCGGCTCAATCGGCGTACTCGTGGGCAAAATCGAGGGCGTAGACAACGGCCATACCGTCAATTTCAAGAACACCGGCACAGTCACTGCAACAGGCTTTGTGGGTGGCTCTATCGGCGTGCTGGCAGGACCCGTCAAATACGCGCAATTTGTCAACAGTTCGGGCAATTTGTCAATCGCAGCGGTCAACGCCGTGGGTGGCTCGGTCGGTTTCATCGGCGTGCCTACTCCGCTTGAAACTATTCTTACCGGTGTCGCCGACGATTACGTCAAGGTGGAAAACACTCACTTTGAGGCTTCGGGAGAGCTCACGGCAAATCCGGATTCCAATGCGATTTCTGTTGCTAAAGATGCAGCAACAAACAAATCAACAGGTTGGGGCGGCGTCGGCGGCGCAATCGGCGTCATCGGTAAGAATGTGCGCTGGGGCACCGAGCAAAACAAAAATACCTACTACGCAAACGGCAACGTCACCGCAAATGGCATCAACAACGTCGGTGGCATTGTCGGCATTATTCTTGCAGAAAACGTGAATATAAGCAATATGCTTGCCTACAACACCACCGTCAAGGGCGGCGAAAACGTCGGCGGTATCGTAGGCGCGACCGACGGCATAGGCACCGTCATAACTTCCGCATACGCAATAGAAGGCACATTCACAGGCTCGAAGAACGTGGGCGGTATCATCGGTCTTGCAAAAACCGACACCGACGCAAGCACGTCGTACTGGGTTAAGGGCTATGCAAACAGCGACATTGCAACATATGACGTAAAAGATTTGTCCAAACTCGGCTTCACGACCGGCAAAGCGGAAACAGGTTGGTTCTTCCTCTATGCAAACGATGCAAACGGCGCAAACGGACTCGGAACAATCAACACTTCACACTCCACAAATTCCGATTTGCAATACTGGAAACGCATTGCCGACGCATACACCGCAAGCGAGCGTGAGAAGGGACTCGACAAGACGGATCTTAAATCGAATATAGTTTACGGTGGAGGTTCTCCGCAACTGTCTACGCTCTACGCAACCGCCACGGCGGCAGAAGTGAACAGCCAATACTATATGTATACAGCAACGTCAAATGAGGCGGTTAAACCGCAAGTGGAATTTGACGATACGCGCAACGGTTACTTTATAAGCGTCAAAACCAACGATCAGGACGCGGCGGGCAACAAACGTCAAGCACAAAACGTCGCGGTGTTCTACAGAAAAATAACAAAAGGATCGGATTTGACTTACAACGGTTATGCTCGAAATGCGGTTGTAGGTATGGATGGCGTCGGACTTCTCGAACAAACGCCCGATGAAACGACTGTATATGATGAAACATACAGGAATAAGTATTTCTACACCACGTCCACGAGCGTTGACGGTACGACTGCAACGACGGCGATGTCCGATCCGAACACGTACAAATCCACAATTAAGATATACTTCTTCGACGGCAAAGGAAAAGCAAGAATTGTCGGCGGTATCGATGATCTTGAATGGACAATTAAAGCACGTGAACTTTCGGCAACGTTTAAAGTTGCGACAAATAGAAAATACGGCGAAGATTCAAACGGATCCGAGGATGGAAACAAGTATGATATGTTCGTGTCAATTTCAAACATTGCGCCGAACAGAGGAAAACAAGTCCCGATAAAACTCGATGTTTCGGTTGGCAACGAGATAGTTGTGACATTTACGTGGAACGGCTCTGCATTTACGCCAAGCAAAGCAGGAAGCGGTATCACACTGCTTTCAAGCGGAATGATACCGTCCGAAGCAATGAAAGACAGCGATACGATGTTTATTGCCGAAGAACAAACCGACGGATTGAATACTCAGGTGTTGAATTGTTATCTTGTGTTTACCGAAGCAAAAGCGTATACCGTGACGATCAACACATCTGATGTGGTTGCAAAACCGAGATATACGATTAAGAACGAAGAAGCCACGGGTAACTTTACTGTCAGTCCTGCCGAGTTGAAACTTTCAAGAACAACGGGTGGTTCACATGCGTTTGACAACACAAGCGTACACGGCGCAAAGTGGACGATAACCGGCTTCAAGTATGAAGACGGATTCTCTCAATTGGCGATGTTTAAGCCCGTTTTCACTGCGGACGGAAAGAGCTCCAACATGTACGATTCAAGCGGCATGAAGGCAAGCATCTCCGATTTGAACGGCCCGATTGTTTCGATAAGTCAATCGCAGGGCACAAACAAGACCATTACGATAGAACTTTCAACCGTAAGAAAATTGGGTGATTATTATATCAACTTCGAAGCAGGAAAGGTCGGAGAAAACACTTATAGAGTTGGCAACTATGAGTTGTCGTTTGCCGATGGACAAAACGAATATCATATCGTTAAAACAACTATCAATATATCCAGCAACTTGACTTCAGCCAATAACAAAAAAGTCTACAATCAAAAGACGTCCGTAATAACCGTGACGTTTACCGCTTCTGCGGCAGATGATCCGAGCTTTAGCGGTATTTCCAACTTCGAAGAGTTCTTGACGAGATTCTTTGCTGTGAAAGACACGGCGAAATTCTCCAAAGTGGATATTCCGACATCGAGCAATGACGTCAAAAAGACAGTAACGTGGACTTTTACAACACAAGCAGATGCGGGAAGCTACGTTATAGAGCTTATCGAAGGCAAAGATCACGTTGCGGAAGAGGCAAACTGCGCTCATGTTCCTGACAAATTGCCTACATATACCTACACTATAAATAGACGTCCGATCACTTTAAGCGCAACGAAAACGCCGCTTCCGACAGGAAAGACAAATTACGTATATAATACCAAACATCAAGGTATTGGCGAGGTTTTCGTCAATCAAGGATCGCAAAGCAACGAGATAGGACTGTTAAGTGGCGATACGATAAAAATCAGCGTCAGAATAAACGGAAGTACGGAATCGACATTGACATTCAAAGATAAGTACTCCCAAGCAGCAGGTGTGTCTACGATAAACGCAAACACCTATACGGCGTACTTTATTTTGTCGTACAATAACAACTATACGCTGTCTTCGTCGTCTTTAAGTTGGACGATTGAACAGTATGTCGTCAAAGTGGGCGCATTTAGTTTGGGTAGCGGCAAAACATATGACGGTACGGCAGTTACGCCAACGATAACGATTGTCGGTATCTCCGGAAGCAACGGTACGTACACGTATGAGAACGATACGTTTACTCTTACGTATTCGATCGAGAAAGACGGCGGATCGGCATATGAAAGCGGTAAGCTGGTAAATGCCGGCACGTACAAAATAAAAGTCGGAGGAACAAACGGAAAGATCGTTGCAAAACGCGCAAAAGGTGCGCATGACCTAAATTCCGATACATCGGCAAGCTATAAGTTTGACAGCACCAATTCGACTACAGAGTATAAGATCGATCCTTGTCCGATTTCAATCGAGTGGAATTATCCGTCGCTTGTTTACAACGGAAAAAACCAAACATTGACTATCAAGAGCATTTCAGTTAATGGAGTCTCTTCGCCTATAACGATGATGTCAAATACGGTTAGAAGTGGTTTGGGCAACGATACGCTGACATTCACATTGTCCGAGGGCGGAATAAATGCCGGCGAAGGATATACGACAAAAGCAACGTTATCGGGCGTCAGTGGCACAAACGAAGGAGTAATTTCCGCTGTAACAAACTATACGCCAGAGACTTTTATCAGTGATAATTTTGCCATTGCAAAATCCAAACTGAAGATTGTATATTCAAGCGGTACGGCAAACAAAGTTTATGATGCGACAACAACCATAAAAGACAATACCTTCGCGTTTACTGTATCATCAACAAACGGCGGTGCAAACGGTAAAGTCGATATGTTTACAATCACAAAAACATATGACAACAAGAATGTAAGCAACGGCTACACCAAGACGGTTAACTTCAAGTATTCGTTTACGTCTACTGACAAAAACTATGAGTTTGATACAACAGCTCAAACCGAGCAATCAATTTCAAATATAGGACAAATCACGCCGGCGCATATCAAGGTGGCTCTCAACAAGTTGCGCAGCGGCAAGGCGACTAGAACGTATACCGACGACGAGTTTTACGGTGGCGCCGACGGTGCAACCGGCAACGGACGCAGTAAGACCTATCGCACTGGCGAAGGATTTACGGTGAGCGGTGTTCTTGGCAGCGACAATATCAACGTTGTTGCACGATATCAAGAGGCTGACAACACGCGCAACAGCAATAGCGGAAATTACTTTGATTTCTCGAAATACGTCAACGACGTATACAAAGACGCCGACGGTACGTTCAAGAAAGCGTCGGCAGGCACGTATTTCAAGAAACTCGTATTCACGATGACGGGTACGGATGCGGCAAACTATACGTTCAACGTTTACGATTCGTCCGCAGAAGGCGGCAACAAGTATAGCGAAAGCGACAGTACGGCGGCTGCAATACAAAGCGTAACCGTGTACGATTCGAAGAATAATAAGAACGCAAGCGGAGCGGCGAGTATTCAAATTGAAATCACCGTCAAATCCGTGCGTGTCGAGTACTCCGACACTGCGCAAAGCTACGCAAACGACGACAACACCTACAATACGGATTGGAAGCCTATAACCGGCACGAACAAAGATATGGATAAGGCTGATGCCAAAATCAAGGTGTCAAACGGCTGGATGTATGCGGACGGCAAAGACCATACTGCCGAGGAGGGTTACACGAAGAGAGAATATCGCGGCTATACGACGATCAGAGGTTCTCAAAACAGCGAACGCCTCGGCGCAAAGGTCGATCCGACAAACGGTATGGATCTCAACTATCGTTTGAGCAATCAACCGACGTTGACCATTGCATATTTTGTGTCCACGGGAGATGAATACGAAATCAACTCGCTTGCCCGCTTGCTCATAGCGTCCTTCTATTACACGGCAAGCCAGAACCCCGGCAATCTTGAAATTATCAAGATCGTATCTTCGGGCTACAAGTGGGTGAGCGTCGTAAGTGCGGACGATTATGACAAGGGCGAGTTCAAACTTCCGCAAGACACGCCTATAACCGATTCAAAGGCAACGACGTGGGACGAATACTTTACCGAGTTGGAAGCAAAAGGCTATTCGGTATTCCTCAATATCGAGGCAAACGCACAAGACAATATCCCCGCAAACACTTGGGGCTACTATGCGACTACGACGAGCGAAAGTTCTACAATCCCGACATCGTATAAACTTACCAAAGATATAGTCGGCAAGTTTACAGAAAGCGATATATCCATCCTCAATACGTTCTTCACGGTGATAGGTGATGACGGCAAAACGACAACTTCAACGTGGAGCGGCAACGGAACATATCTCAAAAACGTTCTCAAAGCGGCTGAAGGCAAGATCGCAACGATCAACGGCAGTCTGTTCGTGTCCACGGCAAAGGCAGAGGGAGCAACCGCTATCACGGGCTTTGACGGTACGTTTGACGGCAACGGCTACGTCATCGAGTATCTCAATATTATGGGCTACGACAAAGAAAACGTCGGTTTGTTCGATATCATCGGCGCAAACGGCATTGTCAAAAACCTGCATTTGAGAAACGTAACCATCAACGGCAATGCAAAATACGTCGGCGGCATCGCAGGCAAAGTGATTGCGGCGGCGGAAGCGGCGTTGGATAATAGCGTGAATAACGTGTCCTTCCACGGCTCGATCAACGTCACCGGTTCGACGGATCAAAGCGTCGGCGGATTGTTCGGCATAAGCGAAAGAGCCGTTGAAAACGCAATCGTTCTCGGTTCAATCACCGTGAGCAACGTAAATGCAAAAGTCGGCGGTGTGGTTGGTTCATCCGAACAGGGCATGTCGAACGTCGTGTCGCTTATGCAAATAGACGCAAACTGCAACGTCGGAGCGTTCTCGCAAACCAACACGAACGTGACAAATTCCTACCACCTCCAAAATGCGGTGTGGAGAAGAAACGGAAGCTCGATTACGTTTGTAAAGCATGCCAATGCAAAGACTTACGACGAGTTGATGCTCGGTTCAAACTCGCTTTATTCAAACGGCACGTCCGCTTCCGTTTTAGGTACATACGACGTCATCGATGAAACGTTTGCCGACAGCGGCCAAAACGCCAATCCGCGCCAAAGCAAACGCTTGAGAGATATGGTTTCCGTATATCTATTGATGTATTCTTTGAGTGTCAATAATGGCAAGTACACCATAAGCTCGTCAAGTTGGCTTGTCGGCACTGCGGACGGCACGAGCGAAAACGCAATTTTCATTGCAAACAAGCAAAACGTGTCCTTGCTCAGAGAACTCCGCTTTGCATCGTTCACGCTCAAAGCGAACGTGTCGATTAAAATCGCAAGCACGTTCTCGGGTGCGTTCTACGGAAGCGTAAACGCAGGCGCATACAAAATCACTTGCGACAAAGCTATGTTCGAAGCATACACAAACGACGCTTCGGCATGGCTTTCGGTGCAACAATAGCAATCAAAATGCCAAGACGACAAACGCCGCCTTGGCATGATTGATTTTTTGCAAAATCGGCGTTCTAATCCGTCGGTTTGCAAATCGCGTAAATTCGGACGGAAAAAGGACGTACAAAAGCCAATAAAACGCTACGCTCGATTGTAGTTTATATATAATATATATAAAAGTATATTATGCCGCAATCGAGCAAACCGACAAAAGGGGAATATGACAAACCAAGCAAGCAAAAGCAAAACTTTCAAACTCGTGATGTCAATCATGATACCGCTTTTGATAGTGGTGACCACCGTTGTTATGGTGGGTGCTTCTTTTGCGTGGTTTACGAATGCCGACAAGGTCACCGTCACCGAAATCACGATGTCCACGGCGGAGTCGTACAGAATCGATTTCAATCTTCAAAAAAACGAGGGCCTGTGGGACAATATGCAGTACGTCGGTCAGACCGCTTTTTGCGACAGCGGAACGAATGCCGGCAAATTGATGACGAAGGGCATTGCGGGCGCAAACACCGTCGACACAAGCAATCGAGCATACTATTTTATCAACACCGTCGCTCTCAACACGACGGGCAAGTCGTTCGATATGAGCATGGCGTTTGACACCGCAAGCATATTCAAGTATAAACGAGATGAAAACGGAAACGTCGTTAAGGACGCAGACGGCAAGGCAATTGTCGAAACAACCGAAAGAGTGTACGGCAAAGGCGATGGCAGCAATCCCTCAAGCGACATCCCATACGTGTTTACGTGGTTCTTTAAAGAGCACGTCGGCACTGACGGCAACGTCAGCAAGAATTACAAAAACGAGCAATCCGGCGACAACAAAACCGTGCAAAGACTTTTGCAGCTCGAACCTGTAAACGAAGTTTGGTACACGCCGTACGGCAAACTCGCTTTCGGCAGCGACGGACTTGTGAAAAGCGTCAACGATGACGCGACGATAGCGTCAAGCATAAAAGGCGTCGACGGACGCAATATCACAAATTTCTCGACGTATAACACCGTCGGCGGCACGTCGCAATTGTTCGATTTCTACGTCGTATTTGCTCCCGAAAAAATGTTCTGGATGCAGTTTTTCTCTGCGGACAAAGACAAATACACCGCAAGCGAAATTTACACGCAAGAGGACGAAACGAAAAAGATTTTCGAAAATCTTAACAATCAAATCTTCTATTCGAGCATGGATTATTCGGGCTCGACTTTTGAATTTTCAGCAGTGATTCACATCTCAACCGTACACGAGGAGGCGCAAGGATAATGAACAAGACCAAACGCACTCTTATCGTTTCATCGGTTGTTATGGCACTCATTCTCGTGGTTACGGCGGTCAGCGTGACGGCGGCATGGTTTACCAACGTTGCCGACAGCAACGAGGACGGATTCACCATCGATTCCGCGCTTTTGCAAGAGAGCGCAAGCATAGACATAGACAACACCGCAAGCGACTACGGCACGGCAATATGGCCTGCAATCGCAAATCCCGGATATCTTGCAAAAGGCAATCTCGCGCCTTACGGAAAGGATTTGACGCAACAAGACGACACGAAAATTACCGTCAAGGCAAAATGCGCCGTGTTGTATTTTCCGATAAACTTTGTCGGTACGTCGGATTCGGGCGCAACCGACGGAAGAAAATCGTTGGTTTTGAGCGTTATTTCGGCGCATCTGGGCACGGTTGAAGAGGGCACCGTGAGCGAAGGAACAAAAGATTATTTGTCTGCGTTCAACGTTGAGATGAGCCTTGTCAAGCTCGTGGAAAAAGAAGGCAGCGACAAGCCCGTTGCCGAACCGATCGCATCTGTAAATCCGTCGAATTTTGCAAACAATCCGAGCGCGATTTATTATAATCAGCCGTATTTTGACGGAGATACCAAAATGCCGTGTTATAAGCTCTATATGCTTGTCAAGCCCGGCGAAAAATACTACGTCAAAGCAACGATATATTTCAACCAAATCGACGAAGAGTGCGATGAAAACCTCATCTATCTCGACGAAGCGAAAAAATCAATCGTATTCAAGTTTGAAATCAAAGACAAGGTAGATTCAAACGTGGATATACGAGAAGGGAACATGCCCGCATGACGTCAAGCCGCAAGACAAAAACCGCGATGATAATCGCAATAATAGTGCTCTTTGCAGTCGCCGTTTCGACGATGGGAGTTTCCTATGCGGTTTGGATCTCTCCCGACGGCTCTATCGGTGGCGGCGAGTCAACCGCATCTCCGTCGGTGACGCCTACGACAAACAACGTGTGGGCAAAGTATTTCAATTACAACGTCATATCCGATAGCGAAAAAGGACAAAAAGGTTGGAGCGGCAATATAGTTGAAATCACGACGTTTTACACCGACTCCGACGGCGTAAATCTTTCAAACGTGTATATTCCAAACGTCATTTGGGTGGAAAACGGCACGAAAAAAGTGCTTGCAAGCGTGGATGGAGTTGCCGAGAGTTCGTACACCACTTATACGGTTTATCGCATCGCAAACAGCATTTTTGCGGACTCAACGCTCAAAAGTTTGCCCGTGACGATTCACGTGTCAGAGAGTATACGCGAAATCGACGACGCGGCGTTTGCAAATTTGCCCAACCTCGAAACCGTGTATTTTGAAAATACAAACGTTTGCACAATCGGTGCATTTGCGTTTGCAGGGTGTCCGAATCTCAAAACGATAGTAAACGTAAAAGGCGGCGATTTAAAGAAAGACGAAACGTCCTTTATCGGTTGCGACCAAGTTGATTTGAGCAAAGTAACATTCGTTTGACAAAACGGCAAATAAGTTTTTTTGCAAATTTGACGGCAATGTTTGACACAAACGCAAACTCTTGCTATACTAAATAAGCTTGATACAAGAATGACTGACATTTTGTGTCAAACCGATTTGCTTTAACAATTATGGAAGCGTATCGAAGCGGTCATAACGAGGCGGTCTTGAAAACCGTTT
>ULVO01035304.1_pt1 | contig 27882 bp, 25 predicted proteins | sample 1959521 | NCBI WGS metagenome assembly ULVO01 (sample SAMEA4835788, study PRJEB28245) | human gut metagenome | biome: gut microbiome; material: fecal sample | place: Denmark | collected 2008
TCTCCATAACTGGTGTGCATGGTTTTGCTGGAATGTCCATTTCTACTATTGTCTGTTTCTTTGTTTCGATAGTCATACTTGGAATATCCTAATTCTTCATCCAGTTCTTCATCCAAAGCACCTTCCAAAATGACAGACATCATGTCACGCATCATTTCTCTCATTGCTGCTTTTTGTGGGCTTTCTTTTCTTCTTGCCATAAAAATAACCTCCAAACTGAGTAATTTTATCTTACATCAGTTTGGAGGTTTACACAAACTTTGGCATCCATCTATTGCCTGCTTTGTTCCATTATCAGCATTTTAATCTGCTGAAACAAATCTGCCGGTATCATTGTAAATGACTTACTATCCATATAATAAATCATCTTATATGTTGTATCTAAGTCAATCATTTGTCCCTGCAAACCATATTGTGTTATCTGATACTGTACTCCCATTTTACCTTTAGCTAAAAAATAAAATCCGGCCATTCCTAATTGCCTATCAGCATAATACATGATATGGGTTGGAATTTCTCCTTTCCTTTTTAATGCCTCATAATCAAATAAATTTTCCAGCAGATATTCTTTTTGTTGATGTGTTAAAGCAAATAATGTCATGTCAATTCTTCTTTAACTCCATATTGTTTTCATTATTTCCGGATAGATTGCTTCTGCAATAGCAAGTCCTTTTCTTGTCATTTCAAAAATATGAAAATTACTGTCTTCATTTGCATAAAAATCACAATTTAAAATTACAGAGTTATCCTCAGGATTAAGCACTATTGAATACCAGCGATAATCATGGTTCAGCTGGTTTATTTTTTCTAATATTTCATAATTTACGTTTTGCACTTGCGCTAATCCGAATATTTTTATTGTTATTTCGTTAGAGTTATCATCAGCTGGAAAGAAAATAACAATCGTTAATGTTGTAGTGCTGGAAGATAAACTTTGTTTTATCTCATTATTCTATTAGAAATAGTACCTTAAAATTAAGACATGCTAATCGAAAGGAGTACGACCGTGGCTGATTTAGATTTTAAGGCTATTGGATTAAAGATAAAAGAACGCAGACAGGCATTAGGCATAACACAAGAACGTATTGCAAATATATTGGAGTGTAGTGTTGATTATTTTATCAGTGGCGAATATACCTACAAGATTGACAAGAACAGAGAAAAGACACTGGACGATAAGATTATGGATAAACTGAAATATTGTGATACCGATAAGAAAACGAAATTCTTGAAGATGATAGATCTGCTTTGAATTTTGAATAATGATTGCAATAATACGTTTTAAAAAATAATCGGATTTTATGTTTTATATATCGCAAGGCATGGACTATGTATTCGGAACATAGACCATGTCTTTTGTTGCTTTTAGAGAGTGTGATATTATAGAAATTTTAGAATAAATCCACGTTCTGTTGCAGATAATGTCTATAAGAAGACGTGCAATTTTAGTGCGGAATCTAAAATTGCAGAGTGCATCTGTATTGCGGAATGCATCTGCAGAATGGGGATTGTGCAAAAATGAACAGTACAGCAAAAAATCTGCGAAGAATATCGGGCAAAATAGCAGCATTTATAATTATTGTCATAATGGCATCCGTGACATGCGCCTGTGATATCGGGCATGGAGAACAGAGTGGCAGCGGAAGGCGCATAGTAAGAATCGGACATAATCAGGCAACTGACCATCCGATTAACATAGGGCTGGCAGAGTTTGAAAAATACGTTGAGGAGCGGCTTGGTGACAGATTTGACATAGAGATATTTCCAAATGAGCTTCTCGGCGCACAGACTGATATGGTGCAGCTTACGCAGACCGGGGCAATAGATTTCTGTGTTGCAAGTAATTCAATACTTGAGACATTTTCGGACAGGTACACACTTTTTAACCTTCCGTATCTGTTTGCTTCAACCGCAAGCTATCATGCTGCAATGGATGATGAGGATATAACGTCTGGTATATTTGCATCAACAAAAAAGGCGGGCTTTGAGGCGGTGGCGTGGATTGATGCAGGAACGAGAAATTTTTATACGGTCAATAAAGAGATTAACAGCCCGTCAGACCTTAAAGGGCTTAAGATACGCGTCCAGCAGTCACCTACTAATGTTGAGATGATGAAGCTGCTTGGCGGATCTGCTACACCGATGGGCTTTGGGGATGTATACACGGCGCTTCAGGCACATGTAATTGACGGAGCAGAGAATAATGAGCTTGCGCTGACTTCTAACGGACACGGAGATGTGTGCAAATACTATTCTTACGATAGGCATCAGATGATACCCGACATTCTGATTGGCAACTGTGAATTCCTTGAATCGCTTACGGAAGAGGAGCGAGCGGTATTTGATGAGGGATTTGAGCTGTTTAACAGAATTGAGAGAGAAGAATGGAACCATGCAGTTGAGGCATCGCGTGAGCGGGCGCAGAAGGAGCAGGGAGTAACATTTCTCTATCCGGATACGGAGCTGTTCAGACAGATATGTCTGCCGATGCATGAGAATTTCCTGAAAGAGCATGAAGAACTGCGTGATATCTATAATGTGATACAAATGCTCAATGAGGAGGTGGAATAATGGCGGTACAGTCACTTATCATAATACTTGCTGTCCTTCTTGTGCTTCTGGCGCTGGGAGTGCCGATTGCATATTCAATAGGAATCTCAGCTCTTGCGGCGATTCTTGCCACAATGGATATGAATGTGGCGGTCATAACTGCCGCACAGAGAACCTTTGTCGGAATGAGCAAGTTCAGTCTGACGGCAATACCTTTCTTTATACTTGCCGGTAACCTGATGAATCAGGGCGGAATAGCCAAAAGGCTTGTTGACTTTGTAATGGCGGTACTCGGCAAGCTTCCGGGCGCACTGCTGGTAACCAATGCAGCAGCCAATTCACTGTTCGGAGCAATATCAGGCTCAGCGGCAGCGGCATGTGCGGCGGTTGGCAGTATGGTCAGGGACGGTGAGGAGAAGCTTGGCTATGATCCGGCATTATGTGCTGCAACCAATGCAGCGTCTGCACCGTCAGGACTTCTTATTCCTCCGTCCAATGCGCTGATAACATACTCGCTGGCATCGGGCGGAACATCTGTTGCGGCATTGTTCCTCGGCGGATATGTTCCGGGAATAGTGTGGGCGCTGTGTTGTATTGCCGTCGGAATAATATTTGCAGTTAAAAAAGGCTACAGGGGTGTGCCGGGAAGCTTTGACTGGAAGAATCTCGGAATATGCACCGTCAGGGCAATTCCTGCGTTGTCACTCATAGTAGTCGTAATAGGAGGAATTGTCGCGGGGATATTCACGGCAACGGAAGGTTCGGCAATAGCAGTTGTATATGCACTTATTCTCGGAATATGCTACCGCAATATAACACCGGAAAAATTCTGGAAAATTGTAATTGAAAGCACGCGCATGAGTGGACTTGTTGTATTTCTTATCGGCGTGTCCAATGTACTCGGATGGGTAATGTCATTCCAGCAGATACCTCAGGCAGTATCGGCGGCACTTCTCGGAGTGACGCAAAGTCCGGTGCTTATACTTCTGATAATGAATCTCATACTGCTTGTAGCAGGAACATTTATGGATGTAACTCCGGCAATTCTGATATTCACACCTCTTTTTTTGCCGATTGTCAAGTCGTTTGGGATGAATTCCGTGCAGTTTGGGCTGATTCTTGTATATAATCTTTGTATAGGCAATATAACGCCGCCTGTTGGTAACACTCTTTTTGTCGCAATAAGGGTGGGCGGAAGTACACTTGCCAGAACACTGCCCTACATGCTGCTGTATTATGTGGCGATACTTCTCGGACTTCTGCTTGTAACCTATATTCCGGCGCTTACAATGGCACTTCCGGCACTTGCCGGACTAATCTGAAAATAACAATCTGAAAATAATAGTGGGTATTGGGGGAGACAGTGCAAAATCCTTTTTGCACGTCTCCCTGTTTTCTGATACAATCAAAGCAGCAGATATAAAAAGGGGAGGGATAACCATGATAGCATGTCCGGATTGCGGCAGCGCACTGGAGTTTGACGTAGCGAAGCAGAAGCTCAAGTGTCCGTCATGCAGGCAGGAATATGGGGTTACATCGGTTAAGGATAACACAGAGAGTGCTGATACATTTAACGTATTCAGATGCTCACAGTGCGGCGGAGAAGTATACTCCAATGATAATACGATAGCGGGCTTCTGCAGCTATTGCGGTGCGCCGGCTGTAAGGCATTCGGGAACAGATAAGATTGAAGTACCGCATTACATAATACCATTTAAGGTTGATAAGGAAGGCTGTAAGAAGATATTTGAAGAATTTGTGGATAAGAACAATTATGTTCCGAATGACTACAGGCTTGAGGACGGTATTCACGAATTCAGGGGAATCTATGTGCCGTATCACGTATATGATGCCGAATTTGACGGAGCCTATCATATGAAGGGCAGGTCAGAGACTGTAAGCGGCAGCGGTGATAAGAAAAAATGCAACGTAAAGATATGGGATATTAATGCGGTTGTGTCCGGCAGCATAAATAAAATCACGCATGACGCATCAGATGCATTTGATGATGATCAGAGTGAGCTGATTAACGATAACTGTAAAGAGTTCAGAAAATTTGCACCGGGATACCTGTGCGGCTTTTATGCAGACTCAGCGGATGTGCCGGCGGAGGAGTATACGGAATTTGTGAAGGATACGGCATATGAGCGGGCGGAGAAGAGTGTCAGCGTTAAGATGCCGGGAAGTATTAAGACCAAATCACCCAATACAAGACCGGATGTTAAGGTCACCAATACCGGCGATGTTCTTAAGCCGGTGTGGTTTATGGCATATAGAAATAATAACCGTATGGCGTATTCTGTAATAAACGGAAAAACCGGTAAGATAAGCTGTGACCTGCCTGTGGATATCAAATGGTTTTTTGGGATATCACTGGCTGTATCGGCTGTGCTGTTTATCGTATTGAATCTGCTTCAGGGCTTTATACTTACGGCAAAAAGCTCAATCGTAATGGCAGCATTTATAAATCTTACTCTTTCAGTGCTGTATAATATGAATATAAGTAAAATGTATGACCATGAGATAAAGCACAGATATAAGGCGCGTCACACCCAAGGTGCGGTAACTCTTGCTAATAGCAGGCTTGCGGGAAGTCTTACGGCAATTGCGGTATTTGCTGTACTTTCAGTACTCGGCGCAGTTGCGGTACCGATGATAACAGACAGGCTGCAGCAGGCTGATGCGGCGGCACAGGCGGTAAATGCGGCAGCGCAGGCAGGTATGACAGCAGTGGCGGCAGGAAGCGAGTACCGCGAGAGCGGTGTTTCCTTTAAGGTTGCAGTGTGTGCAATAACGGCATTTATACAGATTATTATGATTAGTGTCAGTGCTCCGAGGTATGCCGTACTTTTTAAAAATTCCACAAAATCGGTTCCTGTATCGGTGCTTTCACTGCTCGCAACAGCAGTCCTTATCGTGACGGCATTTATAAATCCTGTTGATGACATATGGTATTACATAGTGGTTCTCGGAACATATGCGGTTGATATATTTACGATATTCGGAATAATAAGGGATTATAATCTGTCCTGTACCAGACCGCTTCCGCAGTTTGAGCTTTATAGGGGAGGGCGTGAGCATGACAGGGATTAAAAAGAAAATAATATGCCTGATTATTGCATTATCTGCTGTTATCGCGGGACTTGCCATAGGAAGCGGAATGCTGACATACGGTACATTAACAGCCGCAGCAGCGCAGGACATCGAAGGTATTACGGAAAGTGTTACAGAAGATATTACTGAAGCAGATGGTCACAGAATCATATATTATGATAAGGCGCAGATAGTTGACGCTTCAGGCAAAGCAGATGTAATAGAGGCAATGAAGGCAATATCAGCCGATTCCAATGTTATATTCTATACAACTGACAGAAATGAAGCCGGTGAGACGGCAGATGTATGTGCCAATGTGTGTGCATCATATTTTGGCAGTAAAAAGACAGCTCCGGTTGTGATGTTTACGATAGATATGTATCACCGTGAGATATATATGTACTGTACGGGACCGGTGCGCAAGATAATCCGCAGCAGGGATGCACTTGCGATTACGGACAATATATATAAGCTTGCGTCCAAGGAGCAGTATGCACAGTGTGCGGTTCAGGCATTTAATCAGGCACAGCTCCGAATTAACGGATTATCGATAAAGCGTCCGATGCAGATTGCAACCAACGCGCTTCTGGCGGTAATGCTTGGTTTTCTTACGAATTATATTTTCCTTCTTGTGTCACGGAAGGCAAACGGAGCACATAAGGATACGGTCAGATCAGCATATGGTGATAACAACAGCATGACTATTGACATTCAGAAAAAATGCGTACGCCAGTATTCATACAGTTACAGCGAGAGCAGCTCAGATTCTTCAGGCGGATTTGGCGGCAGCGGTGGTGGCGGAGACAGCGGCGGAAGCTCAGGAGGCGGACACAGCTTCTGACAGTTGTGCCTTAACGCGGCGGCGTTAAGGCTGTCAATTGAGAAAAATCAATCACATACCGAATTGACAAATACCCCACAGGGGTATATATAATAATTGATTATATGTGCAGCAGGCATTACAGACATTATCAGAAGCATACAGAGCCTGCGGAATGGAGATTATTATGGTTAAGACAACATTGAAGATTGATGGTATGATGTGTGGAATGTGTGAATCACACATGAATGATCTGATTCGCAGCAATTTTAAGGTAAAGAAGGTTAATTCATCCGCAAAAGACGGAGAGTGCGTTATCATAAGTGAGGAAGAGATTGATATTCCATGGGCCAAGAAGGAGATAAAAGGCATCGGATATGAACTTGTCTCATATACAACAGAGCCTTATGAGAAGAAGGGGCTGTTTGGCTGGGGACGTAAGTAACAGCGCAATATCATATACATATATGGAGAGTAGTATGGGGAAGAAAGATTACGGGAATATACTGACAACAGTTATATTCAGTATATTTATTCTGGCAGGCTTATGGACATGGGAGAACAGAGGCTTTTTGTTTGGGTATTTTCCGCATACGTCACATTATGAGCTGACGGAGGGGTATTATGACCATAGTGTCCGAGGAAGCGAAGAGGCTGCGGTAATCGTTAAAAAGCCTGATGGCACAGGGAATTGCAGGGGATATGTTGCTGCCGGAATAGGTGAGCGTATTGGAGATACACTGATTGTTGCTTACAGTGCAGATACAAGACCACATGTGGCACGTATAAAGCCTGTGATATCGCCGTCGTGGCTAATTGCTGCAATAGCAGTTATTATAGGTAATATAACAGCGGTTTACAAAAAATACCGCGAATAAATAACAGATAGCAGGAGAAAGAATTGGTCAGGGCTCAGGCATACAGGATTCTTGGTGTAGACAGGAATGCAGACAGAACAGAGATAAAAAAGAGATACAGACAGCTTATGCATATGGCACACCCGGATTCCAATGCCGCAAAAGCAACAGGAGGTTATCCGTATACTGCTCAGGAGATTAATGAGGCATACGAAGTCATTTGCAGATATGTGACACCGGAAGATAATTCACATAACCGTCAGGAACGTGCCGGCAGACATTCCGGTGATGGGCGCAGTAAGGCCCTGGCGTGGGATGCACCGGAGAATCCCAATGCATATGCCGCACGTAATGTATACCACAGTGTAGAGGATGTGGACGGCAACAGGCTTGGAGATATAGTTATAGCAAGTGGCAGATACATATGGAAACCTGAGGAGGATTTCAGTCTTTTTCTTAAAAGCATGCTGGAATGCAGTGCTGCGATTCTTGATGACATACAGGCAGAAGCTGATATGGAAGCGAAGCTTAAGTTTCAGGCAGAGCTGGCATATCTGCTTGCACAGCAGTTTATCGATGCCGGAGGGACGCTCCCGCTGATTGTCGGAGAACCGGCAGCACATGACGACGCGGATATATATCATATGTTGTGCATGCTTGAGAAGATACCGGCAAGGCGCGTGAGGCTCAATATAGTTCCCGGAGCGCTGCTGTATCCTGAAAAGATATCCGGTCACAGGCTGTATCTGAAAAATGAAAAAGGCCAGAGTGCAGGCTACCTGTCATTTAAAGATGACAGAATGTATTACATTATAATTCCGATGCTCGAACACAGACGCGCGCAGGTAAAGATTCAGGTAAAAAAGACAGATGCAGTGTATACAGAACTTGATTTCTGGGTTAAGATAGTGCATGGACGTGAAGGAACATTTGCAGAGAATCTAAGCCTGCAGATAGAAGACCTGCTTAACAGATACAGGAACAGATATAAGAAAGGATATTAGCGATGAATTGGGGAATACTTGCAACAGGAACAATTGCACGGAAGTTTGCCGATACCGTGAATCGTATGGGAGGAGAGGAGAAGCTCGTGGCAGTTGCCTCAAGAAGTGAAGAGAAAGCGGCGGCATTTGCCAATGAGTTCGGAATACCGGGATATTATGGTTCGTACGAAGCCATGCTTAAGGATGCGGGAGTTGATGCAGTGTATATTGCAACACCCAACAGTATGCATTATGAGAACTGTGTGATGTGTCTTGATGCAGGAAAGCATGTGTTATGTGAGAAGCCATTTACGATAGAGGCATCGCAGGCTGAGAAGCTGTATGATTACGCTGCACAGAAAGGACTGTTTATAATGGAAGCCTTCTGGATAAGATTTCTGCCGCTCTACCGGGAATTAACCGGTTTAATCGAAAATGGTGTAATAGGTGATGTGCGTCATGCAAGATGTGAGTATGGCTTTATTGCGACAGGAGCAAGACGTGAGCGTAAGTTCAAGGCAGAGCTTGGCGGAGGCGCACTTTTGGATATAGGCATATATAATCTCGGATTTCTTCATATGATTATGAATACGGCACCGGAGAGCTTTGATACCTGTGTTCATATGAATGAGTATGGCACAGATGATTACAGTGTATTGCAGCTTGTATATCCGGGAGGACGAACAGCACAATGTATACAGACAATCGGAATGAAGATTGACAGGCATGCTGCAATATTCGGGACAAAGGGAAGCATATATATAGATGACTTCCAGCATGCAGTATCAATGACTGTAAAGCCGGATAATGATGAAGAATACACGGTTGAGAGCCCTGTGGATATTAATGGATTTGAGTATGAGATACGCGAAGTGTCATCATGTGTGAAGCATCATATGCAGTCAAGCAGGATATATACACCAAAGGACAGCATTACGGTGTTAAAGCTGATGAATGACATAATGACAGAATGGCAGAAGGATGACGTTCACATAGAGATAAGTAAGTGATATAAGGAGACCACCGAATGAATTACAAAGGTTATGAATTACCACTTGACAGCGAGCATGTGCTTCTTGATGCGTCACTCACAGATACAGAGGTGCAGGCAGGCAGCTACATTTACAATAATATACAAAGCATGCTCAGACCCACGCCCACAGAGGATGCAATTAACTCAAAAAAGATGGCGGATAAGAAGCTGACAGTGTACATAATGCCCGGCGTATACTGGATTGATGACCCTGAGGCAGACGACACTATGCAGCCGTGGGGCGGCTATGACGTACCTTACGGAATAGCGGTTACAGCGCACAGCCTTGAATTTGCCGGGCTTACAGACGATGCAGAGGATGTTGTGATTGCAGGCAACAGAGGACAGTCGCACGGAGCCAACGGCAACTACACAATGTTTCATTTTGAGTGTGAATCATTGACTATAAAGAATCTGACGATAGGTAATTATTGCAGTACAGACCTCGAATATAAGCGTGATGCATCCAGAAATCACAGAAGGCGCACAGATGCGATAACACAGGCACAGCTTGCAATAATGCAGGGTGACAGAATGTTCGCCGATAACTGCCGCTTTATCGGCAGGCTTAACTTAAGGCCTGTTGAGGGTGCCGACAGAGCCTTGTACCATAACTGCCATTTTGAATCAACTAATGATGCAATAACAAGCAATGCTGTTTTTGTCGGCTGTGATTTTGACTTTTACGGAAGCAGACCGCTTTTTTCAGCGACCCGGACAGGTGCCGTTTTCCTTGACTGCGATTTTAACTGCCTTGAGGCAGACCCGCGGGTTGAAGGAATGCAGTATTTTACAAAGGATGGCGGACAGGTGGCGGCCGTTGGGTGCAGATATCACAGCAATTTTGACGTTCCGTTCGGAATCAGCTGGACAAGATACCCTGACCCGCAGCTCAGATGTTATCAGTGCGATAATACGCATAACAAAGAGAGTGTTGTGATTGGCGGACTACGGTCAAAGACAACCGTTGATATGTCAGGACTGCCGCTTCTTAAGGCATACAGGCTTGATGATTACGGATGCTATAATACCTACAACCTGCTAAGAGGCAGTGATGGCTGGGATCCGTTGAATGTTGGCGTACAGTCCGGCGCATGTTCGGCTGATAATATTCCGGTGCAGCTTATACTGTCGTCAGATGCGGAGTGTATACAGGCAGATGCTGACAGCGTGCAGAACAGTGGCCTGTCCGCAGGAACAGTTTCCGGGGCGGCTGCATCATCCAAGGCGGTTGTATCATCCAGGGCACTGTGCTTCTGGGGCGGCATCGGTGATGCCGGCAATATAACATTCTATGTCGATGATATTTATAAGGACTTTGTCAATGTAAATGACAATAATGACGGAAGCTGCACTGTTACCGGAAGACCGGAAGCGTTTTGCAATATCGATAAAGAATACGTGGATGTTGTAATAGAGGCTGTGACGGCAATCGGACTGCACGGAGCATATAAGCTCAGAATAGCTGCTCCTGTAACGGAAGCACCGCAATTCACTAAATACCCGGAGTTGTCGATCTGCAATGGTAATGCAGAGCTTAGCTATGAGCTTGAACTTAACGGTCATACGGACAGGTCGGTTGTCTCATGGTACCGCTGTGACGGCAGCAGGGGTGAGGGTGCAAGATTGGCTGCAATTACAAGAAACAGCCCTAAACTGTCATATAAGATAACGGCAGCAGATGTCGGCAGTTATATAGGAGCCTCTGTCATTCCGAGATGCACATCAAGCTGTGACGGTGCAAAAGTTGTTGCGGTTACAGACAGAAGAATTGCAGATACGGATACTGATGGCTATGACATTTGCACAGATTTTTCAGATATTCCTCTCAATATGGGGAAAAATATAGCCGAAGGCATGTGGTCTGTGGATTATTACCGTCCGACAGATACCTGCAGCTTCGGAAGCTGGCACGGTGAAGAGTGTACAGAGCCGTGGCATTACGGCATAACAGGTGACGGCTGCACGCATCCCGGATTGTATCAGGGAACGCAGGGCGCAAGAATTATGTATACACCGACCTACAGACAGAATGACAGGGTTAAGATATATAGAGGCATGAGCCTGCACCTTACGGCAGAGCCTGCCAAGACGTCATGTCAGGGCTTTGGAAGCGCATATCAGTATATGGATGTATGCATTAAGTTTGATACGGAGAATCTTACCGGATACGGCTTAAGAATTTACAGGAGTCCAAAGGCATCAAACGCGTGTGTATTTGTACTTGTGCAATATGAAGAGGGAACAACGACATTTATATCTGACAAAGTAATATCCGGCTGCTTTGTGTCAGAGTGTATCATAGATGTGAAATACATGGATGGAAGTCTTACGGCTGATGTCAGGACTACGGCAGAGCAGCATGCATTACAGGAAGTCCATCTTAAGGCAGATGTTCCTGATAATCTGCATGGTGGAATTGCAGTCCAGCACACCGGAACCACGGGAACCGGCGGCTGGCAGAACACCACAACCCTTACAGGCTTAAAAGTTTCTTATAAGTAAGATCTATCATAAATGCTCCGAGCGGTGCTGTTATTAATATTGCAAGCACCGCTACAGTGAGCACTATGCTTCCGCATGAAAGTCCCATTGCAAGAGGAACACTTCCGATTGCAGCCTGGACAGTGGCTTTTGGAGTATATGCAAGCATACAGAATAATCTTTCTTTCATATTAAGATTCGTACCGGGCAGGCAGACAAATACGCCTGCAATCCTGAATATCAGCACACCGAATATAAGAATGACTGCACCGGCTCCGGCAGACAGCGCATATCCGATATCGACAGAAGCGCCTACGAGCACGAACAGGACAACCTCGGCCCCAACCCACAGTCTGTTAAACTTTCCCGACAGGCGTACCGCAGTTTCATTGCGGTATCTTGAAAGCGCAATTCCCATGAACATAACAGCTATCAGTGCCGAGAATGTAATCGGAGTACTCATGGCATTTTCGGCAGACACAAGAATAAATGATATACTGAGCACTATAATAACCTTGATAGTGTCGCGTACATGAACTTTCTTGAAGTATACGGCAAGAAGCCATCCTGATGCAATTCCGAGAGCTATTCCCAACACTACGGATACGGGGATATTAATAAAGCTCATTGCAGAGACGCGGTCTCCCTTTGCAAGCCCTGTAAATGTACTGAAAAGAACTATTACATACACATCATCCACGGAAGCACCTGCAAGAATAAGCTGCGGGATGCTTTTTTTAGTTCCGTAGCCTTCATCAATAAGCTTAATCATCTTAGGAACAACAACGGCAGGAGATACTGCCGCAACAACAGCACCCATAATGGCTGCCTCGAGCAGGCTTATTCCAAGAATACGGGGAGCCAGAAGAAGCATTCCCGCAAGCTCGAAGGTTGCCGGTACAAAGCACATAAGAATGGCAGGTCTTCCGACACGCTTAAGGTCATTAATGTCAAGCGTAAGTCCGGCTCTTGTGAGAATTATTATAAGGGCAATCTTACGCAGGTCAGCGGAAATGTTAAGAATTGACGGGTCTATCAGGTCAAGCACATACGGACCTAATATAATTCCCGTGATAATCATGCCGAGAAGACCCGGCAGCTTCAGACGGCGGCATATATATCCCGATGCCATGCCGATAAGCATAATGAGTGCCATACTAAGTAACATGTCAGTGATTCCTCCTAAAGCAGATTGAATGACAGTACAATTATGAGAATCACATCAGCCATTATTCCAATAACCGAAGGAAGAATAGCACCATTGCGAACCTTGTCAGCCTTGAGGATGCTTCCGTCAACTGTGCTCATCTTAAGATCTTCACGGCAACCGATATATTTGCCTGAATTGACAACATCTTCAAATGAATATTTTTTGTCGTCATAATAGTATTTTTCTTTGTTGTTGAAATCATATTTGTAAGCAAATTTAAAAGAGCAACAGGAATCTTTCAGTACTGAAAACTGCTTCATATCGGTAATCTCCTGACGTGATGTAAGAAAACTGTCAGATGGATGCACGGATATACTGTCCTGGATATTTCCGGACTTAAAGCCTTCCGCTATGATGGAAAATATAGTCGCTTCGACATAAGTACTGTGTCCGTCCGAAAAATGTTTTGTCCTGTCACGGTAATTGAATTCGGCATATTCGGCAAGATAAAAAGCGAAATAGGCGCCGGGTGACAGAAACAGACAAAGAATCAGATATGCCGGGTTGAGATAGCCGATTACGGCAATTATATACACACTTCCTATAGCAATAGTAAGCCATTTGCCTATTTTGTATTTTGTTTCATAGTACATAACCGTTCCTCCCATGATGACGATGATAGCATGTCTTACAGGTCATGAAAATGGGTAATAAGGATTATTAAATTGCTTTCCTGCATGTGTTATTATTAAATCAATGGTGCTATGAACAATAATTATTACCTGAACACAATTACAGATGGAGGATTTTCTATGGCAATGAACTGGAATATGCTTATGTCAGATGCACGATATCATGAAGATAGTGCGGATGCCGCAGAATGCGGTGAAGTTACATATGAGAATGATTATGACACGATAATAAGCAGCACGCTTTTCAGAAGACTTCAGGATAAAGCCCAGGTGTTTCCGCTTGAGGAAGATGATTATGTAAGAACACGACTGACGCATTCACTGGAAGTTTCGGCCATAGGAAAAAAGCTCGGAGAGCATGTATTCAGAAAGTTACGTGATGCCGGTGCGGATGAGTGGTTTGATACGCATTCGGAAAAAGATTTTTCTGATGTGCTTCTGTGTGCAGGGCTTGTTCATGATATAGGCAATCCGCCATTCGGACATTTTGGCGAATATGCAATAAGGGAATGGTTTCAGAATAATATAAGCAGCCTTAAGCTTAAAGGTGTGAGCATAGACAGAATACTTACAGACGAACAGCTCGGAGACCTGTACAATTTTGAAGGCAATGCGCAATCACTGAGAATATTGTCTGCAACGCCATATCTGGGAACACTTGCAGGGTTCAACCTGTCATATGCGGTGCTTGCGGCAATAATCAAATATCCGGTCGCGTCTGTTGCAGTCGCACCGTCATCAAAATATCGTAAATTCGGCTATAATACTGCTGAAAAGGCGCTTTTTGACGACATATCGTCAAAGACGGGAATGAATGGCAGCAGGCATCCTCTCTCGTATCTTCTTGAGGCAGCAGATGACATAGCGTACAGAACATCCGACATAGAAGACGCAATGGTCAAGAAAGTTATCAGCTATTCCCAGATAGAAGCATCGCTGGAAGTGTATGCAGAAGCCAATGGATATGACGACATGTATAAGAATATAGGCATACTTAAGGAGCTGTGTGCAAAAGAGATAGGAAGCGGGCACAGAAATCCTGAACTGACGGCACTTCAGATGTGGAATAAGCGTATGAAGAGGTTAATGATAGAAGAGGCCTCGGATTCATTTGTAAAGAATTATGATGCAATAATAAACGGAACATTTGAAGGCGGGCTTTTTGAAAATACATCATCAGGCCACATAATCGGAGCAATATCACAGCTTAGCGAGCAGATGATATATACAAGTCCCGTTAAGATTAAGACAGAGCTGTTCGGAAGAAGAGTAATAGAATCACTGCTTGGACAGTTTATGCCGGCAGCAGTGCGTTTTGACACAGACGATAAAATGACATTTATCGACTGCCGGACGATTGATATAATATCGGGATTCTACAAATCAATGTACAAAGCCCAGTCAGATGGCAGGGACGAAAGTGAGAAGCTTTATCTCAGGATACTTATGGTAACTGACTACATAAGCGGCATGACGGACAGCTATGCGAAGCGGCTTTACAATGGGTTGTTTGTATAAAAACAGACGCAATATTTGGTAAAAATATCACTTGAATTATCTATATATTGTGGTTATACTATAAGGGCTACATGCATTTAATGATTAAAGGTTAGTCAGTAATGCACGCGGGCGGGGACATTATATTGAACCGGATTTATCGTACAGGGAAAGGGAGAAGCAGGAATGAAGATAATAAAGCGCAACGGCTCGGAAGAAGAATTTGATATTGATAAGATTATAATGGCAATCAGGAAAGCCAATGATGCAGGAATAAGAAAAGAGCTGACGGAAGAGCAGATTGATGATATTGCGGACTATATAGAGTACAAGTGCGAGAAGATGAACAGGACATTATCTGTGGAGGAGATTCAGGATCTTGTAGAAAACCAGATAATGGCCAAGGGCGCATTTGAGATTGCCAAGGGATATGTAAGATACCGTTATACGCGTTCGCTTGTGCGTAAGTCCAACACGACAGATGACAGAATCCTTTCACTTATAGAATGTAATAATGAGGAAGTCCTTCAGGAGAATTCCAATAAGGATCCTGTTGTAAACAGTGTACAGCGTGACTATATGGCAGGAGAGGTAAGCAAGGATCTTTCAAGGCGAATACTGCTGCCGCCGGATATCGTTGAAGCAGACAGGCAGGGAATAATACATTTCCATGATTCGGATTATTTTGCACAGCATATGCATAACTGTGACCTCGTTAATCTTGAAGATATGCTTGAGAACGGAACTATCATAAGCGGAACATATATCGAAAAGCCGCACAGCTTCTCAACAGCATGCAATATTGCCACGCAGATAATAGCACAGGTTGCAAGCAACCAGTACGGCGGACAGAGTATAAGCCTTGCACATCTTGCGCCGTTTGTACAGGTGTCGAGAGATAAGATTAAGAAAGAGGTGCTTGACGAAGTTAAGATGCTTGGAAGCAATGCGGGAGAGGAAGTGCTTAACGAGATAGTTGAGAAGAGACTCCGCAAGGAAGTAGAGAAGGGCATCCAGACAATCCAGTATCAGGTAATCACCCTTATGACAACTAACGGACAGGCACCTTTCCTGACTATATTTATGTATCTTAATGAAGCAAAGAATGAGAGCGAGAAGAAGGACCTTGCACTCATAACTGAGGAGATGCTAAGACAGAGAATAAAGGGTGTCAAGAACGAAAAGGGTGTGTGGATAACACCGGCATTTCCTAAGCTTATATATGTTCTTGAAGAGGACAACATCCGTGAAGGAGAGCCATACTATTATCTTACGGAGCTTGCTGCGAGATGCACGGCCAAGAGAATGGTACCTGACTATATATCTGAAAAGAAGATGAAAGAACTTAAGGAAGGCAACTGCTTCCCTGTTATGGGTTGCCGCAGTGCGCTCGCACCTTGGAAGGATGAGAATGGCAATTACAAGTTCTACGGAAGATTCAATCAGGGTGTTGTTACAATTAACCTTGTAGATGTGGCACTTTCATCAGGCAGGAACTATGACAGGTTCTGGGAGATATTTGATGAGAGACTTCAGCTCTGCTACAGGGCGCTTATGTGCAGACATGAGAGACTTAAGGGAACACTGTCGGATGCAGCACCTATCCTCTGGCAGCACGGAGCACTTGCAAGACTTAAGAAGGGTGAGAAGATAGACAGGCTCCTGTATGGCGGATATTCTTCAATATCACTCGGTTATGCAGGTCTGTGCGAATGTGTTCGCTATATGACCGGCAAGTCACATACTGACCCGGAGGCAACACCGTTTGCACTTGAAGTCATGAAGCACATGAATGAAGCGTGTGACAGATGGACCAAGGAGACCGACATCGCATTCAGCATCTACGGTTCTCCGATTGAGAGCACTACATATAAGTTTGCAAAGTGTCTCCAGAAGAGATTTGGCATTATTGAGGGCGTTACCGATAAGGGATATATAACTAACAGCTACCATGTTAATGTTACAGAGAAGATAGATGCATTTGCAAAGCTTAAGTTTGAATCACAGTTCCAGGCACTGTCAACCGGCGGCGCTGTAAGCTATGTGGAAGTTCCTAATCTTCAGAACAATATAAATGCAGTCATAACGGTTCTTCAGTTCATATATGACAACATCATGTATGCCGAGCTTAACACCAAGAGCGATTACTGCCAGAAGTGCGGCTTTGACGGAGAGATACAGATAGTTGAGGATGGCGGAAAGCTTGTATGGGAATGCCCTAACTGCCATAACAGGGACCAGAATACGCTTAATGTCGCAAGAAGAACATGCGGCTATATCGGCACGCAGTTCTGGAATCAGGGAAGAACACAGGAGATAAGAGAGCGTGTTCTGCATTTGTAATATTGGCTTTAAAATAGCTCCGGATATGTTATAATCTAAGTAGGATAATTCGTGGAAAGTTCGGTTTTATGCATGTAAAGTGCAGAAATGGAGACAGATATGGAACATGAAGACAGACAGGTGATTATAGCAGTAGGACGCGAATACGGAAGCGGCGGACATGAGATTGCAAAGATGATTGCTGAGAGAATGAATCTTCCATTTTATGACAGGAATCTTCTTAGTGAAGTTGCCCGTGAAAAAGGTATTGACGTTTCGGCAATTGAGAAGTATGATGAATCTCCGAGACATGCATTTGTATCGCAGACAGTTCGCGGTTACAGCAATGCTCCCGAAGACGGTCTTGCCAATATGGAGTTTGACTACATACGTGCAATGGCATCAAGAGGAGATTCGTTTGTAATAGTAGGGCGCTGTGCAGATGCTATACTTGCGGGGAATAAGGGACTTATAACTATATTTGTGACGGCGGATGATGACAGGAAGATTGAGCGGATCAGCAGAATCTTGAATGTATCGGAGGCTGAAGCTGCAAGAATGATAAGGGCTAAGAACAAAAAGCGCAAGTCATATCATAATTATTACAGTGATGGCAAGTGGGGCGATTCGAGATATTACGATCTGCTCATCAACAGCAGCAGACTTGGGCTTGAGAAGACTGCGGATGTCATAGAGGCTTACATAAAGGCAAGAACAGGGCAGTCTTGATATCAATATCACAATCATGAGGTAATAACAATGGTCAGGGATATGACAAAAGGCTCGCCGATGAAGCTTATTCTCGGTTTTTCCATTCCGCTTTTGTTCGGAATGCTTTTTCAGCAGTTCTACAATCTTGTAGATACAATGATAGTAGGTAAGACGCTTGGCGTAGAGGCACTTGCCGGTGTAGGAGCCACAGGCTCAATTAACTTTATGATAATCGGCTTCTGCATGGGCGTATGCGGTGGATTTGCAATACCTATAGCCCAGCAGTTCGGAGCAGGCAGGTATTCGGAACTTAGAAAATATGTCTATAACAGCTATATTCTGAGCATTGTATTTTCGATAGTACTTACTATACTTTCGGTTGTGTTCACACAGTCAATTCTCAGACTTATGAAGACTCCGGACAATATTTTCTGGCATTCATATAATTACATAGTAATAATATTTGCCGGAATACCTACAGTATTTTTGTATAATATCGTATCAAGTATCATAAGAGCGCTCGGAGACAGTAAGACTCCCGTAATATTCCTGGTGCTTTCGGCGGTTATGAATATATTCCTTGATATATGGTTCATAACAGGCCTTAAGATGGGAGTTGCAGGAGCTGCGTGGGCGACAGATATATCACAGTTTGTGTCAGGTCTTCTGTGTCTCATTTACATGAATAAGAAGTATGACGTGCTTAAGTTCCAAAAGGGTGAGAAACAGATTCACAGACAGCATGCGATTAACCTCATTGTAAATGGTGTCCCGATGGGGCTTCAGTATTCGATAACAGCGATAGGAAGCGTAATCTTACAGACATCGGTTAATACACTCGGTTCTGTAAGTGTTGCTGCGATGACGGCAGGAAGTAAGCTTCAGATGTTCTTCGCGTGCCCGTTCGATGCACTTGGTTCAACAATGGCAACATACGGCGGCCAGAATGCAGGAGCCAAGGAGGTCGACAGAATAGGTGCAGGAATACGTGCAGCCGTGATAGTGGGTTCAGTATACAGTATTGCGGCACTTGTGGTACAGTATCTGTTCGGAAGCTACATAGCACTGCTGTTTGTTGATGCATCGGAGACGCAGGTAATAGCGATGACACATACATTTCTTATCGTCAATGCGCTGTTCTTCATACCGCTTGCACTCGTTAATATCATACGTTTCTGTATACAGGGAATGGGCTTTGCGGGCTTTGCTGTTCTTGCCGGTGTGTTTGAGATGGTTGCAAGAACTGTCGTTGCATTCACGCTTGTTCCGGTATTCAGGTTCAACGGAGCATGCATGGCTAATCCGTGTGCGTGGGTGGCAGCAGATATATTCCTGATTCCTGCATTTATATATTGCAGCAGAAGGCTTAAGAAGAGATTCGGGATTGGTTGACAATTGCAATTCTATAGTGATATCATATTAATGATATCTGCAGATATAGTTCATCGGTAGAATGCCAGCTTCCCAAGCTGGAGAGACGGGTTCGATTCCCGCTATCTGCTTAATGAAATTATCATTTATAGGGCGTGGCTGTTGATTGCGGCTTGCGCCCTGTATTTTTAGGACGGTAAGGAGAAGCAATGAACAAAAAAGAGATTTCAGAGATTAAGAAGCTTTTTGCCAACGAGAACAGTGTTATATCAACAATCTGCGGATGCTATGTTGATGGTGACAAGAATAAAAAGTCCATGATGCGCGAGGCATTTTTATCGCTTCCACAGGATGAGATGCACAAGTATATGGCTATATTCAGAAAATGCATGACGGGAACACTCGGCAGGAATATCCTCAACATGGAATTTGCCGATGCAGCAACCGAAGTTACGGTATCACAACAGAAGCTTATGGATCTGCGTGACAGTGAGCTTAAGGATGATGCGGTGCTGGAGACATTTTATGATGAGATTATAGCTAATTACAACACGGCTGATAACTATCTTATACTTCTGGTGTACGGAGTGTATGACGTTCCGGGCAGAACCTCTGACGGAATTGAGATGGAGGATGCATCGGACGAGATATACAGACATATACTCTGCTGCATATGTCCTGTTAAGCTGTCCAAGCCGGGACTTTCATATAACAGTGAGCAGAATGGGTTTCATGAGAGAATACGTGACTGGGTAGTGGATATGCCGGCAATGGGCTTCCTTTATCCTGCATTTAACGAGAGAAGCGCAGATGTGAACAGCATTTTGTATTATTCCTCCAAGGCAGAGGAGCTCAAGTTCGACTTCGTTGAGACAGTGCTTGGATGTACACTTCCGATGACAGCAGGCGGACAGAAGGAGACCTTCCAGGCGATAATTCAGGATACGCTTGGTGATGAGTGTGAATTTGAAGTTGTTAAGGAGATTCACGAGCAGCTTACAGAGCTTATTGAGGAAAAGAAGGATGACGAGACACCGCTTGAACTTGGCAGAAAGGAGGTTGTTAATCTGCTCGCAGCAAGCGGCGTTGACAACCGGAAGATAGAAGAGCTCGAGAATAATTTTGAAGAAGCAGCGGGCGGTTCAATGACACAGCCTCTGCTTGCATCCAATGTAGCAAGTACACGTAAGTTTGAGATTAAGACACCGGATGTTGTTGTGCAGGTGAAGCCTGACAGAACCGACCTTGTGGAGACAAGGATGATAGACAACGTTCCGTATCTTCTTATTACATTAAGCGACAGTGTACAGGTCAACGGCATTGATGTAAGAATGCCGGGAAGCAAAGAGCAGGAGGAAGAGTGATGATTGATTTCCTTACCAATGCATTGTCAGTATACCATGCCTCGGATTACATAATAAAAAAGCTTAATGAGACCGGTGGATTTACTGAGCTTAAGACAGATGAAGCGTGGAAGCTCGAACCGGGACACGGATACTATGTGTGTCCGTTTGGTACAACAGTTATTGCTTTCAGAACCGGAAGCGCTGCAGCTTCTATGGGCATGCCGGATAAACAGGATAAGCTCAGGATAATTGCATCACATACAGACCATCCGGGATTCAGGGTAAAGGAGAATCCGGAGGTTAAGCAGGGAAGCTATGTAAAGCTTAATGTAGAGAGCTACGGCGGCGCGATTCTTAATACGTGGCTTGACAGACCGCTTGGTGCGGCAGGCTGCGCATGGGTAAGAGGTAAGGATGGCAGGGCAGCAAAGCTCCTTGTTGACTTTGATGGACCTGCATTTGTCATTCCCAATGTTGCAATACACATGAACCGCAAGATTAATGAAGGGATAGAGCTTAATAAGCAGATTGACATGCTGCCTCTTGCATATGCACAGGAAGTACATGCGCAGGAAATGCATGCGCTGAATGACAGCAATGAGAAGGGTTACAGCTTCAGGGAGGAGCTTGCTTATCATATACACCGCATACACAATGTGAGTGTTAATCCCGAAGATATATTAAGCTATGATATAAGCATTTACAATGCCGAGAAGCCTGTGTATGTCGGAAGAGACAGAGAACTTCTTATGGCTGGCGGAATTGATAATGTAAGCTCTGAAAAGGCATGTCTTGATGCAATAACAGGAATAGAGGACAATCAGGGAATAGTCATCAGTGCATTCTTTGACCATGAGGAGGTCGGAAGCAGGAGTAAGAATGGTGCAGACAGCACCATTCTTGCCAATATAATAGAGAGAATATGCATATCGCTTGGGTATGACAGGAATGAATATCTGGCGATGGTTATGAATGGAGAATTCCTTTCACTTGATGTTGCACATGCCAATAATCCTAATCATCCCGAAAAATACGACCCGACATCCGGAGTAAGCCTGGGAAGCGGTGTTACCATTAAGTGCAGCAGCAGACAGAATTACTGCACTGATGCCGATATGACGGCACAGCTCCTTGAACTTGCCGGTAATAACGGGGTGAAGTGCAGTGTCAATTACTTGAGGTCGGATATTCCGGGCGGCAGTACGATTGGTTCAATACTCTCATCACAGCTTCCGATGAGAAGTGCAGATATAGGAATACCTATTCTTGCAATGCATTCTGCGATGGAGACAATGTCAGTATCTGACCAGAGGAACCTTGACAGGCTTGCTGCCGCATTCCTTGCACAACATTAGACATTGCGCAAATACACTTATTGATATATAATGACAGCATAGAGTTAATCGATTATTAATGGGAGATGGGAATCATGGATCAGACAAAGGTACACAAGTTAGAGTGTTCACAGTGCTTAATGGAGCTCCGTTCAGGAAGAATTATTACGGCAGATGAGGGCTTCATGAAGATGTTCGGATATACAAGAGAAGATATAGCGGAGGGGGTTACATATAAGGACCTTGTTCCATGTCTTGATATTAAGCAGATAGTTGGCAAGCTTAGAGAAGAGTTTGTATTCTCAAGCAACATCTGTTATGAGCACACAGTGATGTGCAAGAACGGAGAAGTCAAAGCAGTATGTTCAATGCTTGAGATTCAGAACACACTGATTAAGGGACACAGAATGATAAGAGTATCATCTACAGAACTTGCAAGCATTATAGAGCTTGATACAGAAGCAAAGTTCAAATAATATAATATTGGTTAAGGATAGAACGCATCTGTAAGACATAACAATCTTCGGATGCGTTTTTCTGTATATGGCTGTTTGTGCCGCAGGCTCCACAAATAGCATCTGTCGCAGAGCCAAATCTGATATCAGGCCCGCGATACCTCCGGCAATTTGCGCCTGCGGAATGGAGATTAATATGAAGGTTCTCATATACAAATGGAAAGTATACAATTATCCCGCGATAACCGCTGCGTTCGAGAGCATGGGGCACCGGACAAAGACTATTGAATATGATACTGACTCAGGTGAGTCAAGGCAGGCGGTTGTGGAAGGATTTGCAGATGAGATAAATGACTTTACACCGGATATTGTATTTACGGTAAATTATTTTGGCGAGCTGTCGGACGCATGCCAGACGTGCGGTATCCCATATATATCATGGACATGTGACAGCCCTCTTATAGCAATGTATCATGAGTCGGTATTTAATGATGTGAATTTTATATTTATATTTGATAAGGTTCAGTATTATTATTTTAAAAATGCAGGTGTCAGGCATGTGTATTACCTTCCTCTCGCAGCGGATGAGCTTATGGCGGCAAGGGCAGAAGATATAGATACAACGGGATTTGAGTCGGAGATATCGTTTGTGGGAAGCCTCTATGAGAAGAATTCCTATGACAGAATTGAAGACAGGCTTACACCTTACCTTAAAGGGTATTTTGACGCTGCAATGAATGCGCAGGCTGATATATTCGGAGATAATATATTCGACAGGCTGCTGACGCCGGATATACTTGCACAGCTTTCGCAGCTTATAGATTTTAAGAATTCGGAACGGTCGCTGTCGGATATGGGACTTGTTTTTAATACAACCTTTCTCGGCTTTAAGATGGCGCAGCGTGAGAGAATCGGCTGCCTTTCACTGCTTGGGATGAATCATGAGGTGAAGCTGTATACAGACAGCCATCTTCCTATTGAAGGTGTGCATAATATGGGAAGTGTAGAATACCATAACGATATGCCGCGTGTATTCTGCGGTTCTGATATCAACATGAACTTCACAATACGCAATATAAGGAGCGGAATTCCATTGAGAGTCTGGGATATAATGGCATGCGGAGGATTTGTGCTGACTAACTTTCAGGCGGAGCTTCCGGCGTATTTTGAGGATGGTGTGCATATGGCGTGGTTTGGAAGCATAGATGACATGCGCCGTAAGGCGGATTATTATCTGGCACATGATGATGAGCGCCGGCAGATTGCAGAGCAGGGGCGCAGGTTTGTCATGCAGAATCACACATACAGGAATAGAATAGAAGTTATCTTTAATATATTGGAAAAGGAAGGAGCAATTTATGAACAGTAATACCGGAAGCGTGAAGAAAGAAGCACGGGAAAGGGTGCTTGTGACCGGAGCAGGAAGAGGAATAGGACGTGCCGCTGCACTGGAATTTGCAAAAAACGGATATGATGTTGCAGTCAACTGTGCGCATGACGAAGAGGCACTTAGAAGTCTGAATGCGCAGATAACAGAGCTTGGGTGCAGATGCGTTATGTGCATGGGAGATGTCGGCAGTGCCGAAGGCGCCGACAGGGTAATGTCTGCGGCACAGGAAGGACTTGGGGGTATAGACATACTTGTGAACAATGCCGGAATATCGTATATAGGACTGCTTCAGGACATGACACCTGAAGAGTGGCATGCCGTGATATCGACCAATCTTACGGCAGCGTACAATACATGCCGCCGCGCGATACCTATGATGCTTAAGAGCGGCAGAGGATGTATTATAAATGTTTCCTCAGTGTGGGGCAATATCGGAGCATCATGTGAGGTAGCATACTCCGCATCCAAGGGAGGGCTGAATGCATTCACAAGGGCACTTGCAAAAGAGCTTGCTCCGAGTAATATCCGGGTAAATGCAGTGGCATGCGGAGCGATTGACACATCAATGAATGCATTCCTTGAAGCTGATGAAATGCAGGCACTTATCAATGAGATTCCTGCGGGAAGACTTGGAAGACCTGAAGAAGCGGCGGCAATGATAAGGCTTATAGCGCAGGCTCCGGAATATCTGACAGGCCAGATAATAACACTCGATGGTGGGTGGCAGATATAACTGCCTGCCTGATTATCCTGATTTTTCAGAATATATACATGAATTATTAGAAAATTTATATTTGTCATATAGTGTTGACTTTTGTAATATTGTGCATCATACCCAAAAAAAAGCGCTAATTTTTTGCACTGTTTACAAATGCACAAAGTTATCCAAAGAAGTCACCAAGTTATCCACAAAAAACACCCTTGAAAAGTGCGATATTTACGCTATAAAATAGTTATGCACTAAGTTATCCACTTTATCCACAAAAAAATGCTGTGGATTGAGGTGAATTTTTGAGATAAAAAACAAACATTAGTTTTGTGTAATATGTAAAAAATACATAAAATGACAATAAAAAACAAATTTAGACTTGACACAACATTTACAATAAAATGCCTGTCGAAAATGACAAAAACGATAAATTGATTGAAAAAAGCTTGTTATTTTTGTTAATTGTGTTATAATAAATTCAAGTAAAATCTACTGGTAAAGGAGATGGACATCATGCGATTCGTAATAGTAGGAAGAAATATCGAGGTAACAGATGGACTTAAGGAAGCTGTAGAGGAGAAGCTCGGTAAGTTGGACAGGTTCTTTGCACCTGATACAGAAGTCAAAGTAACATTAAGCGTTGAGAAGGAGAGACAGAAGATAGAGGTAACAATACCTGTTAAGGGAAGCATAATCCGTTCAGAGCAGGTAAGCAACGATATGTATGTATCAATTGACCTCGTAGAAGAGGTAATTGAGAGACAGCTTAAGAAGTATAAGAATAAGCTGATTGACAAGCAGCAGGATGCAGCAGCATTTGCTCAGGAATATATAGACAAGGAATATGTGGATGATGATGCGGATGTTAAGATTATCCGTACCAAGAGATTTGATGTTAAGCCTATGGATCCTGAAGAAGCGTGCGTACAGATGGAGCTTCTCGGACACAGCTTCTATGTGTTCTTTAATTCAGAGACAGAGCAGATTAATGTCGTCTACAAGAGAAAAGGTAATACATATGGTCTCATTGAGCCGGAGTATTAATTAGCATATAATTGCAATTCGGTATGAACAATTAAATAATAATTAGGGATTAATAATAAGAATCGGAGGCTGCCGCCCTTATGGATATATCGTAAGATGTCCATTGGGCGGCAGTTTTTTTGCACACTTGGCGTATAAAATATTTTTTTACAGAATATTCCATGCATTCAGGGCTATATAAACGCATGTCAGGCTAAATGTTTTATATTGTATTTACAATACCATATGCAGGTGCTAGTAATAAGGGTGTAAAACAAATTTATCTTATGAGGAGAATTAGTATGAAAAATCAGCTTGATATCTGATTTTTCACACAGCTGTTTGTGCCGCAGGCGCCGCAAATAGCATCTATCGCAGAGCCAAATCTGACATTTGGCTCGCGATTCCTCCGGCACTTTGTGCCTGCGGAATGGAGGATTAATATGGTTAAGTACAAAAAGGTAATGAGCGGTATTCTGGCAGCAGCAATGATGGTGGCATCAATGGTATGCCTGCCAAAGAATGTACAGGCAGCGGAAAGTGCCACACCTACAGAACTGGTATATAATCAGCCTGTGAATGACAGCTTCTCGTATGCCAATGAGGTAAAGACATATACGTTTAATCTTAGTGAATCAATGGCAAGATCTACATTTGGTTGGAAAGTATGTGTTAAGAATGTATCGGAAGATGCCGATATAAAATTAACGGTTGATGCTTTTGGTAATAAATATCAGTCAGATAAACTAGGAAAAGGCGGTAATGAGTCATGTGTTAATGAAATAGGAACTACATGTAAAGCTGGTGAGTATAAGGTTACTGTAGAGAATAAGACAGGAAGTACAGGAAGCAATGCTGCATTTACTATAACATATCAGATAGGATATAAGGGAGGCAGTGTTGCAATAGGAGATCTTATAAGATTTACCAATAACAGCAGGTATACAACAACAGTTGCAATGAGGAAGGCGTACTCGGTAACCAAGACAACGCGCGGAGAGGCTCTGCCGGATGGTGCAATTCTTGTCGGAGTAAGAGCAAATCTTGATAAGAGGGCATGCAATAACACATGCAGTGAACCGACAATGAAGATGACACTGAGTGATGAGACTGAGATAAAGCTCAACAATGTTAGCTATACAGAGATAAAGAATAGCAAAGAACCTATGTATCAGCCGTTACTCAGAGTAGACTTCGTTGCGAAGAATGTTACAACAGGAACATCAACATATGACTTTAATGCAGTATTGGATTATATATATCCATATGACTGATATCTAGGATTGAGGAGGAAGCTATGTCAGGTATAACAATGGTAGGGGATAACAGAATTTTCAATAATTATATTCCGACACATACGGAGGCAAATGAAGCTGATATTACGAAGATTAGTGCAACTGATTGCTATGAGTATGGTGGAAAATATTATATACCCGTCACTGACGATGACAGAAGATATCTTGATATGATGGATAAACTTGATGTTGACGCATTTATATTGTCAGAATCTCAGATGACAACATATGCTGCCGTGACGAGAGAACGTCTGCTTGCACAGCATGAGAATTCTGTAACCCTGCTGCCGGGCATGACATTTACTGCTAAGCTGCCGGTGGATGATATGGGCCTGACTAAGAATATTACGTTTAGAATAACCAATGAAGGAGTACTTGCGGAGTATGACGGATATCTTGCAGGGGCAAGCAGATATCTGTATAAGCTTCTTAATCAGGCGGGGACAGGCCCGGAAGTAATAGAGCAATGCAAAGATGTTACATGTGACTTTAGGAATGTTATAAATGTAATGTGTGACTATTGCGATGCTTTGGATAAGCTTATCAGAATTTCAAACGGACAGATGAGTACGCAGGATACGGTGGGTGCTTTGGAATGGAACTTAATGAAAGAAGCTCTTGAAGGTTCAAGTCTTAATCTTGATTATACTAAAGAAATGTATATTAATGGACAGGGGCTTAGATTTAATTCGTATTATTGGGAGAATGGCGGTAAGGTAGGAATGAGTTATTCCGACATCCAATACACAACCAAGCCAGCAGATATG
>ULVO01074323.1_pt1 | contig 27848 bp, 20 predicted proteins | sample 1959521 | NCBI WGS metagenome assembly ULVO01 (sample SAMEA4835788, study PRJEB28245) | human gut metagenome | biome: gut microbiome; material: fecal sample | place: Denmark | collected 2008
CGCCGGGGCGGCGGCCTAAATCACTTGCGAAACTTGAGTCATATTACATTCAAAATTTATTGGTACTTTCGCTTTGACTGTATTATATAAAATAGAAAAAAGGGAAAGCTTAGTACATCGCACCGCTACGACCTCCTACCCTTGCTGCCTTCCGACCCTGGGGGAATTCAGAGGGAGCTGGTCGTGTACGACTTTCCCTGACTGCAAATATACTACTTTTCGTTGAAACTGTCAAAAATGAACGGCAGTATGTCGTCAACTTTGTCAAATTTCCACGTTTTTTTCGTTCCGTACATTATTATGCTCATCGGACGGCCGGCCAAAGTCTGATACTCGGCCATCACCTGACGGCAGGCACCGCAGGGTGAGCAAGGGGTGTCGCTCAGTGTGCCGTTGAAGCCTCCTACAATGGCGAGGGAAAGCATAGCCTTGCCCGGATTGTTGGCGCTGGCGGCGAACATTGCTGTCCTCTCGGCGCAAAGTCCGGAAGGATAGGCGGCGTTCTCCTGATTGGCCCCTTTCACTATCGTTCCGTCTTCCAGCCGAAGCGCGGCACCGACATTGAATGTGGAATATGGGGCGTAGGAACCCTTCTGCGCCTCGATGGCAGCCTTCACGAGTTCGATGTCTTGAGGTTCCATCTCATCAATGGAGGAATATTCAGTATAGTTGATGTCCAGTTTTACTGTCTTCATATTCAGTGGTCTTTATACACAAGTTTTCAAAGTTAGCAAAAATTGTGCATATTCAAGCATTTGAGTAAATTTGTAGGCCCTTATCGCACGAAGCCTCTTCACCGCCTGCGGTGAAAGCAAGTCCCTTCCCCGAGGGAAGGGATTTAGGGTTGGGGTAACGTAAAGTGATTTTCAGTGGGCAGTCACTTGGAACGTAAGATACATTTAATAGGACGTAATCGCCTATAAGCGAGAGAAGAAGTAAGTTATGAAAATCTGCGTTGGTCTTTCGGGAGGTGTTGACTCCAGTGTCGCCGCTCTGCTGTTGAAGCAGCAGGGGTATGACGTGTTCGCTATGTTTATGCAGAACTGGCACGACGCGGACGCGACGCTGCACGGCGACTGTGAATGGGAGGAGGACCGTTTCGTGGCGGAATTGGTCGCCCGCAAGATCGGCATCCCTTTCTACTTCGTGGACCTTTCCAAGGAGTACCGCCAGCGGGTGGTGGACTATATGTTCAATGAATATTCCGCCGGCCGCACCCCAAACCCGGATGTTCTCTGCAACCGCGAGATCAAGTTCGACGCTTTCCTCAAGGCCGCCCGGAAGCTGGGTGCGGATATGGTCGCGACAGGGCATTATTGCCGCCGGGCTCCACTGTTGAACGCTGACGGGAAGCAGGTTGTGATTGAGGGGGTGCCTCAATGGAGGATTCTAGAAGGCGTGGACCCGAACAAGGACCAGAGCTACTTCCTCTGCCAGCTCACGCAGGAGCAGCTCGGCAAGGCGCTCTTCCCTATCGGCCACCTTACCAAGCCTGAGGTGCGCCAGATAGCTCATCTGGCGGATCTTCCTTCCGCCGACAAGAAAGATTCCCAGGGAATATGCTTCGTCGGGAAGGTGGATCTCCCGACATTCCTTCAGCAGAAACTCAAGCCGGCCAAGGGCGATGTGGTGGAGGTTTTCGATGCCTACTACGCTCAAAGCGAGCAATATCGGTTCATCCACGACACCCTCGCCTCGCTCCTCAAGACTCCAGGCGAGCCAATGATGATCACTGAATATACCTCCGAGGATTCCGGCGGGAAGTCGTTCAACAACCGCCGGGTCACTGACAGTAACAGTCCGGCCACCGAGCCTGTCGAAGTGGCCAAATCTACAGGAAAGGCCGATTGGAGTGAAAGCGGCCCCGCACCTTCCGAGCTTCGCGCTCCATCCCGTCTCGCCTGCGGCGAGCCACCCGTTCACGAGGCCACGGGCGGCCACGGGTGCGGAACCACATCCACTCCAACCGGAGGGTTATCGCACCGGAATGACTTCGATGTGGAAAAAATCGCCAGGTTAAGCGATGAGGAACTGATGAGGTTGTCAGAACCGATACGGTACGATGACATCAAGTTCGAGACGGAGACCTACCGGGCTGGGAAAAAGCACATCAAGAAGACACGATACAAGGAGAATCCGTTCGGAAAGATTGCCGGACGGCACGACGGGGCGCAGTTCTACACGATCGGGCAACGCAAAGGTCTCAACATCGGAGGACATAAGGACTCCATCTTTGTGATTGCCACGGATGTTCCGCGAAACATCATATACGTCGGCGAGGGGCACACTCACAAGGGGTTGTCACGCAGTTGTTTACGGATCGCGTCCCAAGATATTCATTGGATCAGGACAGACCTTGCGATGGCAGACGGCGAAATCCACCGCTACCGGGTTCGCATCCGTTACCGCCAACCACTTCAGGACGCGTTCCTGATCAAGAGGCCGAACGGCATATTCATCCTCTTCGACATCCCGCAACGCGGCATTTCCAACGGCCAGTTCGCCGCCTGGTACTCAGCCGATGACGAGATGCTCGGCTCCGGGGTTTATTAGCCTAATACTGTCCTGGAATATTCAGAGACCTGGCCGCTGACTCGCCGGCAAGGTAGCCGGTGGAGAAGGCGCACTGGAGATTGTAGCCGCCGGTATCGCAGTCCATATCGAGAACCTCGCCGCAAAGGTAGAGGCCTGGTTTGACGCGGGATTCCATCGTCTTCGGCATCACCTCGTCCGTGGATATTCCTCCGGCCGTGATGACGCAACGTTCGTAGCCCACGAATCCGATGATCTCAAACTTCCAGTCTTTCAATGTTTTGGCCAAAAGGTCAAGATCGATGTCGTAGTAACGCCTCGGCTGGCGGCTGAAGCGATGATTAGGTCCTTTTGACCAGCTTTGCGAGCGGTAGCTGGCCGACCGGGCGCTGAGCCTGTCGGAACGTCCGTCCGCATATTCAGACTTCTTAAGATCAATCTTCATTATGTCCGGATTCCAAGCCTGGAAACCCGGGATAAGTTCCCACGGCATCAGCTTGCCGAGCAGGATCCGGTACATTTCCTTGCCGTTCAGGCCACGGCCATCCTTCCATTGGCGGGTCCGGGGATCATTCTTGATCTCTTGCCAAAGTGCCTTGATGCGCCCGGTCAACTCATCCAACGACACGCCCGGCTTCAGGTCAAGCGAGAACGCCACCTTGCCGCCGTTCATCAAGGCCTTCACACACTTACGGCTGACCTGAAACCCGATCGGTCCCTCGATTCCGCCATCAGTGAAGTCCACATCGCCGAACTCAGACTCGGACTTCGAGCCGTCAAAGGTCACGGTAAGGTTGACATTCTTCAGCTTCGCCCCTTTCAGAGCCTCGCCGCTTCCAGTCATCGGAGTCTCTCTGTGAATATGCCCCTTCAGATCCGTCTCCGGCCTGTCGATGATCTTGTAACCCTTTGGAACAAGGGCGGTCAACGACGGAAAGCACGGAGTGACATTATGCCCGAAGAACTTCGCCCATTTGTAGCCGTCACCTGTCGAGCCGGTTCCCGGATAGGAAAGCCCCCCGGTCGCGATGATCAGTTTCGAGCATTCAAATGTCTCGCCATCAGCGCATCGGATCGAGAATCCCGGCAGAATGTCCGTCACCTCCCTGTCAGTCAGCAGCGTCACTCCGTGGCGCAGCACAACCTCAACGATGGTGTCAAGTACATCCGAGGCTCTGTGTGAATATGGGAACGCACGGTCACCTCTCTCGACAACGGTCTCAAGCCCGTTTCTCTCAAGGAAATCGATAGTGTTCTCCGGTGTGAAGTTGTAGAACGCCGGTTTCACGAAATTAGGATTCGTGCGTATATGCTGTGAGAATTCGTTCCAGTCCTTGAGGTTCGTGAAGTTGCACCGTCCCTTTCCCGTAAACAAGATCTTCCTGCCCGGACGTGGCATCTTCTCCAAAACCGTGACACGCGCTGAACTGCCGAGCGGAAGCGCCTTGACGGCACCGTAAGCGGCCATAAGCCCGGCCGCCCCGCCTCCGATGATGATAATATCTGAATACATAGTGCAAAGTTAAAAAATTTTACTTATCTTTGCAGTCCATTTCCATGAGAAATGCAGCAAGCCACTTTAGCTCAGTCGGTAGAGCAGCGCATTCGTAACGCGCAGGTCGTCAGTTCGAGCCTGATGAGTGGCTCCGAAAGCGGGAAGTTCTGATTAGGGCTTCCCGCTTTTTGTTCCCGTACCTAAGATGCGATCGCCAAATATCTCATTATAAGCTAATTACAAAATCCTACCCTCTAATTTGAGAGGGCAGGATTCCACAATTCCCTCATAATCAATCAATAGGACTCCACCCCTCCAATCAATCAATAGGATTTCCCCCTCCGGCAATCAACAATTGCCAACCACCATTCATTTCTCAGTCCAGGTCCTTGATCATCCGGTCATAAAGATGGCCGAAAAAGAGGATCTCTCCGTCGGGGCGGAAGCCAAGGGCGGAATAGTAGGTGAAGAGGCGGGGCTTGGACTTGTCAACAATCAGGCTGATGCGTGGAAAGCCTTTCCTGCGGCCTTCCTCAATGCCGTCGAGCATCAGCAGGTGGCCTATGCGGTCGGTCGCGCCGGCATATTCAAAGGCCATCCGGCGGAACTCGGGGAGTACAGCCATACTGTCGAGATAGAACTCGCCGGGACGGCACTCCGGCTCCATTGAAAGAGCATCGGAGGAATTTTCGTCAGAAAACTGCTTGCCAATCGCTTGTGTTTCAGTGCTATCAACGGCATTTGAAGATAATTCCGCCCGATCAGTCAACCTGCCTGAACCATCGGCAGAATCAGAAGTTGAATCTTCTGCGGCAATATTCTCAAAAGCAGCGTTCAGGAGTCCCCATGTCAGCTCGCGCAGCGACAGATAGTCATCTCCTGAATATGCCGTCAGCGATCCCACTGCATTGCCTTCCACGCATGCGATCCTCGTTCTGGCGTATGAATATAACGTGTCGGGTCTGGCGCAAATCTCTCCGACGAGCTTGACGGCACCCTGGACATTCAAAGATGTGGAGCCGAACTCGATCGCAGAGTCGGCATCCACATTGAAAACCTCATACCCCATCGCCGCAAGGACATTTCTTGCGATGAACTCGCCGTCTGACGGCCGGGCATCACGGATAGTGAATTTCCCCGTGGCAGATAAATTATTGAGCATAAAATCTTTACGTTATCACCTATGATTCATTTCCACTATAGGTAAACATCTATTCACACCATTATCAAGACAATAGGTGCCACGACTTTTCAAGGTCTCATTCTGGCACGCTCAGTGACCGGGCTGGCCTATCGCCAAAAAAGTCGCCTAACTGATGAACTGAGCCTCAAGAGCCTTAAGTTTTGCATCAGCGTCCGGCCCCTTGGCCCCGAAGTAGAACTTGATCTTCGGTTCGGTTCCGGAAGGACGGACGGAAACGATGTCGCCATCCTCGTTGAAGAACTGGAGGACATTGGACTTCTGGAGTCCGGTCTTCTCCGGCTCGTTGTAGTCGATGACCTTGATAACCTTAGAGCCGACAATCTCAGCAGGTGGGTTCTGCCTCAGGTCTGCCATAATCTTCTGGATCTCCTCGGCTCCGCTCTTGCCCTTGCGGACCAAAGACACCAGCGACTCCTTGCGGTAGCCATATTCAGAATATATCCTTTGGAGCAGCTGATAGAGGGTCAGGCCCTGCTCGGCGGCCCAAACGGCGCACTCGGCAACCATTATGCAGGCTACCGGAGCGTCCTTGTCGCGCACGAACTCACCGACATTGAAGCCGTAGCTTTCCTCACCGCCGCAGATGAACTCGCCCTTGCCCTCGTTCTCGCGCACGATCTCCTCAATGTACTTGAATCCGGTCAGCACATCGTAGCACTTCACTCCGAAACTACGGCCGATCTCGGCGATCAGCTCAGTCGTCACGATGGTCTTGGCGATGTACTTCGTGGAATCCAGCTTGCCGAGTTCCTTCCAGCGGGTGAGGATGTAATATGTCAGGATGGATCCTGTCTGGTTGCCGTTCAGCTGAACCATCTTGCCTTCGTTGTCACGAACAGCGATTCCAAGGCGGTCAGCGTCAGGGTCGGAGGCCATCACGATGTCAGCCCCCTTTTTGTCGGCCATTTCCAGAGCCATCTTCATAGCGGCAGGCTCCTCCGGATTCGGGGATACAACTGTCGGGAAGTCCCCGTCACTAATGTCCTGATCAGGCACGTGGATAACATTCTCGAAACCAAGGCGTTTCAGAGCCTCTGGCACAATGCGGACTCCCGCTCCGTGAAGCGGAGTGTAAACAATCTTCAAGTCCTTATGCTTCTCACGAGCCTCAGGGCTGAGGGTCAGTGAAATGATGTCAGAAAGGTAAGCGTCATCCATCTCCTTGCCCATCAGCTCAACCTCTCCGCAATGCTCTTTCTTCTCGAACATCACCTGAGAGGGGTCGGTGATCCTGTTGACCTCATTGATGATCTCCTGATCCACCGGCGCGGTGATCTGCGCACCGTCAGACCAATAAACCTTATACCCGTTATATTCCTTAGGATTATGCGAGGCTGTGACCATCACTCCGGCAACCGCACCCATCTTGCGGATGGAGTAGCTCAATTCCGGCGTAGGACGCAGATTTTCGAATATGAACACGTGCAATCCGTTGGCGCTGAATATGTCAGCGGCGATCTTGGCGAACAGCTTGGAGTTGTTGCGGCTGTCGTAGGAAATGCAGACGCGGATGTCATCCCCGGAAACTTTCTTAAGAATATAGTTGGCCAGTCCCTGCGTGGCCATTCCGACGGTATATTTGTTCATCCTGTTGGTTCCGACTCCCATAATGCCCCTGAGGCCACCGGTGCCAAACTCCAAAGTCTTGTAGAATGCGTCCTCGAACCCCGCCGGATCATTGTTCCGCAGCTCGATCATCTTCATCTTGGTTTCCTGATCGAAATCCCCTTCCAGCCATTTCCTGGCGTTCTCGTTGTAATCCTGTGCCATAATATTCTCGTTTTATTATCTTGTCTTGTTGCCGTACGGCCTGACCATCAAACCATACTGATTACAAATTTACTCAAATTATTTGGCAATATTTGTCTATTTTTGCGTCAGATATGGACAGTTTCGAGAAATTCATAGTTGAGAACGGGAACGCGGACACGGTGCGGCTGGTGATGGCGTGCAAGGAGTGGCCTGTGCCTGAGGATGCGGAGCTGGCGGAGTTGGATGCGAAATCATTGGCTGTCAATACAATTGAAGGGCGCAGGAGGCTGCGGAAGAAACTGCCGGAATGGGTGGCGCGCACGGGGCTGGTCTATCCTTCATCGCTTTGCGCGGAGCAGTGCAGCTCATCGGACACGGCGCGGTACAAGGCTTCGATTGTTCAAAGAATCTTTAATGAATATGTTGGGACAGTCGCTTCGATGGTTGGTGACCCTTGTCGAACCACAGGCTCAGCGACCGAAAATAAAATGGTCACTGAGCTTGCCAAAGTGACCATACCAAGCAGAGGCAAGGTGGCTGACCTGACGGGAGGACTGGGAGTGGACTCGTGGGCGTTCAGCGAAGTGGCGGAGGAAGTGCTTTACAATGAGATGAATCCGGCGCTTGCTGCGGCAGCAAGACACAATTTCAAGGCACTGGGAGTCACGAATATATTCATAAAAAATTCGGAGGCGACATCAGACTCGCTCAAGGACATCTTCGGAGACTTCAGACCGGATGTAATATTCCTTGATCCCGCGAGAAGGGACTCCGCCGGGAAGAAGGTGTTTCTGTTGGAAGATTGCTCGCCTGATGTGCTGAAGATTCTGCCGGAACTGTTCGGAATCAGCAGGTTCGTACTCCTTAAACTCTCCCCTATGGCTGACATCACGATGGCTGTTGAGAGGCTGGACAGGACTTATGAGGAATATCTTGAAAAGGCTTCCGGGAAAGGGTGGAACGGGCAGTGGGTGCGTGAGGTTCACGTGGTGGCCAGCGGCGGAGAATGCAAGGAGCTGCTGATTCTGTTGGACGGGGAATGGAATGAAGGATATTCATTGACCTGTCGGGAAGATGGCAAGACGCTGACATTCAAGCCAGAGGAAATCACCAAGGCTAAAGCCGGTTATCCGGATTCGACCTTCGCAAGGATTATCTTCGAGCCGGGAAAATCGCTGACAAAGGCGGGGGTGTCCAACGCCATCTGCGAAAGGTTCGGGCTTGTCAAGCTGGCTCGGTTCACGCATCTTTACACAATCAGTGAGCCGCTGTCCGACAGCGAATCAGAGCAACGTACGGCACCGCTTAAAGATTTCGGCAAAGTCTTTTATGTAAAGGAGATCCTTCCTCTCAACAAGTCTTCGATGAAGGATGTCGGAAAGCGCTACCCGCATTCAGAAGTTTCCGCTAAGAACATCCCGATGTCCAGCGATGAACTCCGCACCCGCCTGAAAGTCAAGTCAGGCGATGACGCGCACATATTCGGAGTCCGTATCGAAACACCCTATAACGAAGACAACTACCTGATTGTCACGGAGCCGTCCGGTCACTGAGCCTGTTAGAACTAAAGTATCCCGCGGATGAAGTCGTTGATGTCGGCGGAAGGGATGCCAAGGACTTTGAATATGTCGGAATAGTTTTGGCATCCAAGGAGATTCTTGACCTTGGAACGGCCTTGCTGGACAATGGTATATTCCACAATGGCCGCACCAATAATACCTTCCAAAGGAACAACCGCGGCAGTCACACCGTCCTCTCCAGAGACCGGAATCGAAAGGTCATAGAAATTGTCATCATTTGAAAGGTCCAGGTCCTTCTTGGACGCAAGATAGCGGCGGAGCGAGGCCTTGATGTCTGAATATGAAAGGTCCATATAACCGCCATAATAAGCGGCGACGCCTTCCTGAACCATCAGCAGGGCCTTTGGCCAAGAGGATTTGATGAGCAGAAGGGCCACATCGTGCCTGTCATCCCAATAGTTCGAGAGGACGATGTCCGAACCAAAAGTCCGGCCGTAGAACGCTCTGTCAGAGTTTTTTCCAGATGCGGAACTCATCAAAGGATTGGAATATGCGTTGAACAAGATTCCTGACAGACGCTCGCACTGATCCACAGACGGAGCCACCACATAACGCAAAGGGCCTTGAAACTCAGGAGCATATTCATTGATGAACCTTGTGACAAATGTAGCCAATCCGGAGGCGGCCTTTTTAGGCACTCCGCAACCTGGAACGCAATAATATTCAATGCCCTTGAATATGGTTTTCGTCAAAGACGGGAATTCCGCGTCTAGCCAGTTACACAGCCGGAAAGGATTGTTTTTACCACCATTGCCTGATGCCACAGCCTTGACACAGACGCGGAGGACAGCTTCCACCCAGTTGTCATATTCCTCGCCCGGAAGTTTGCTGAACGTGGCCGCGATCAATTCGTAGGTGCCGCCGCCGAGTTTCCGGATGTCAAGAATCCTGTTCTCGCGGAAAGAGGCGTAGAGGAGGTTGCCGTCATCGAATTCCTGAAGGTAGTCAGGTGAGCCGTCCACCCAGAAGGAACGCCGGCGGGCCTCGTCCACCGAAGAGGAAGTGAACGACTCGACATAGCCTTTCCAAAGTTCGGCGACCATACGCACTGAGTCTTTCTCGGCGCGGGGCATATATTCCAAATCCACTTTGTAGGGCCTTAGGCCTGGGATTTGGGCGCTGCGGGTCACCTCCTGGGCGACGCAGAAGGGAAATGCGGCTGCCGCCAAGGCGATGGATAATGCTATTCTTTGAATATTTCTCTTCATATTATGGGTATTACTTCGTTCGGGATGTCACTTCGACAGGCTCAGTGCCCCAACGTCCCTACTCTCCTTTCAAGTACTTGAGCCAGAACGCCCTGTTGGCCTCAGAAAAATGTTTCCCCTGATAGCCACGGTACCCGTGCATCCCATCCGGATAGATCATCAATTCAAACTTCTTGCCAGCCTTCTGAAGAGCATCCACCAATAGCAACGTGTTCTGGAAATGCACGTTATCGTCCCCCGTCCCGTGCGTGAGTTTGAGCATCACCGACCCGTCGTAGTTCTTCTCCGTGACAGGATAGTTGGCCGCGCTGGCGACAACCTTGGTCGAAGCGTACCCCTCCGGGTTATTGGCCGGAGTGTCCATAAACCGCTCCGTGTAGTGAGTGTCGTAAAGCGCCCAGTCATAGACTCCTCCGCCGGCGATTCCGTAATGGAAAGCGTCCGGATGATTCATCACCAGAAGAGCCGTCATCGTGCCACCAAAAGAGAAGCCCTCAACGCCGATCTTGTCGCCTTGCACGTACGAAAGCGACTTGAGATATTCAGCCCACTCCACGAAATCCTGCACCTCACGCTCATCCAAACGCCTGTAGATCTGATCCAGACCTTTGCGGCCGTTATGCCCCGAAGCACGGCAATCAGCCACGACCTCAATGATCCCGTTCTCGGCGTACCACTGATAATAAAGCGGACTGCGGAACCGGTCATTCACCTGAGGAGAGTCCGGGCCACCGTAGATGTCCACGTGAACCGGATATTTCTTGGTAGCGTCAAAATCCTTAGGATAGACAATCATCGCCGGAAGCACAAGCCCGTCCTTGGTCGTCATCGTAATATGCTCAGGCAAAGCGTAATCCGAAGCGTCGAAATTCTCTCCGGCCATATCCGCCACCTTGAAGGACTTCGCAGTCTTCTTCAAATCATAGATCCATACCTGCGACGGAGTTCTGGAATTGCTGGCCAAGGCAACGGCGTACCTCTGGTCCGGAGAAACCTTGACGGAAGCGACATTCATCGAAGGATCCGAAATATTCCTGATAACTCCTTTGCATACTGAATATAGCCCGCTACGCACACGGGAGTCACGCTCGGCGACGAAAAGCACCTCCGAAGAACTGCCGTCAAACCCTTTGACCGCCTTGCCTTCCTTAACGTCCACAAGCGACATCCGCCAGTTCTCCCCGTCGGTCAGACGCTTCAAAACAGCACCGTCATAAGAGAGGTAATATATTTGCTGCCAATCAGTTTCAAACGAACGAACCATATATATTCCATCCCGTCCGAACAGCATCCCGTCAATCCAGTCCAGCCACGTCTTATAGGTCTCGTGGTAGATGTGCTTCTTCGAACCGTCCACAGGCGATACGGCGTAAAGGTCGAGTGTGTTCTGCGTCCTCGGCTCTCTCTGAATATAAAAGGCCTCGCTGTCGGCCCCCCAGAACGGAGTTCCGAAATACTGGTCGTCATTCTCGTCGAAGTCCGCCCAAGCGGTTGCGCCACTCTGAATATTCACGATCCCGATCCGCACCTTAGGATTGTTGTCGCCGCACTTCGGATAACGTGTCATACGAACCGAGCCTCCCGTCGGGGACACGTTCGGCAAAGCCACCGCCGCCCCGGCGTTCTGTGAATATGCCAGCCCCATCCCCGAGCGGTCAGCGTCCTCAGCGAACGGTGAATATATCGGAAATACCGGAACCTCCGAATTGTCAAAACGATAGAATCCTATCTTCTTGGAGTCCGGCGACCACCAGAACGCGCAATAATGGGTAGGTCTGCCCAGAATCTCCTCGTAATACACCCAAGAAGAGTAGCCGTTCAGAATCACGTCCGACCCGTCGAACGTCAGCTGGGTCTCCCCCTTCGTCGCGATGTCCACAACCCAAAGGTTGTTGTCCCTGGTGAACGCCATCTTCGTGGAGTCCGGTGAATATGTCAGGTTGACAGCCCCGTCCGGCCTGAACGGGAAATCCGTGAACTTCGCAGGATAGTTTATCCCCTCAGTAACCTTTCCCGTCACAGCATTGACAGAGAAGTCTTTAGCCCCCGTGAAAGAGTAATCGTAAGTCAACGCAACCTCGTTCTTTCCCACCCATTTCCAAGCGGAAGGAACATCATTGAAATCCTTGGCCGAGGCAGCCACAGACATTAGTAAAACCAGAGCGATCAAACACTTTTTCATATTCAAAACGTATTTTTTCAAAAATATAGAGTGTCAATTTATGGAAAATTTCACCATTACGCAATGGAAGGATTAATATTCTCTTAATACAGTAAGCCGAACATCCATAAAGGGATACGGTTGTGATGCCCGATTTCCGTATCATCCACAGCCAGATAGCTGTCAGCCACATCTTTTATTTGTTCAAATGATTTCTTGCGGCCCCCAACTTCAAACAGATATTTCCCATCCACAAGAAAATCACCTTTAGCGGGATATGTAACGGAGTGATCGACTGCCAATTGGCTTAAAAAGAAAGTTTCACGCACCGTCCCGATGTTTGGTGCCATCGCGTACGCGTACATCAAGTTGGAATTGTCCATAAATATCTTCTCGGGACGCGACAACTTGTCTATATGTTTCGGCTTGTCGGAAAGCAAGGCCAGAAGTCCAGCCTTTTCAAGGGCGTACAGCATCTTGAGTCCTTGGTTTCTGTCGGTCTCCAACTCATTGTAGAGATTCGACATATTCGGGGTCTGAGGGACCTGTTCCGCAAGAATCATAAACATTTTCTTGGTCTTCCTGATTGTAGATTGCTCCACTCCCTCAATTATCGGATAGTCATTTTCCAGAACGTGATTGACAACTTGCTGCAACCTGATTTCGAATCCGGAATATACGCTCTTATAGAACGGGTAATAGCCATATCGCAGATATTCCCCGAATGCCGGCAGTATCTTCATCCCGTTTGAGAGGATATCCTCCGCTATCCGGCGGTGGTCGCGCAAAAGGAGATCAAGAGAGATCGGTTCCATTTCGGCGAGTCCCTCGTAGAGCAGATATTCCCGGAAAGACATCCCGTGAAGGGTGTAAGGCAACTGCCTTCTTGACAAATCTGCCACGCCGCTGTCTATTTTTAGCATAGAGGAGCCTGTGTAAACAACGTGAAGTCCCGGATAATCATCGTTGATGTTTTTGATCAATGTCTTCCATTTGGGATAATAGTGCACTTCATCAAGAAACAAATGCGTACCTCCGTGCGTGTAATGATACTCTATCAGGTCGTTTATGGAATGAGTCTCGAACCACAGGTTGTCAAGAGAAAGGTATAGCGCCTTGTCCTTGTCCGTAAATGATTCCTTTATGTGCTGAAGCAGCATTGTGGTCTTTCCTGTGCCTTTCGCTCCTTTTATTGCTATGAGATTATCTCGCCAATCTATTTTGTCAATCAGATAGCGCTTGAATCCTTCCGGCGTGCCCTGAAGCCGCCTGCTGTAAATTCTGAGTATTTCGTCAAGACCTTCCATAACCCGAACGATTTGCAATGATACAAAGTTACAAAATAATGTTTGCAAACACTATTATTCGATAATATTTAGTGTCTGCAAACACTAAAAGAAGACATACTATACAATTCGATACATCCATTCCTTTAGGGTCAATATAGAAGGCCGAAAGCCCAGATAGGGATGACATTAGCATATCCGGTCTCTATGTCATCCTTCACGACATACCCCTTGCCGGCGTTCTCTATCTGTTTGTTGCCCTTATTCTTTCCACCAATCTCGAAGGTACGACCATCTATCTCAAAGTCAGAGATTTTCGAACTGATCACATCGCTGATGACTCTGGTCTGATTCATAAAGAACGTCTCTCGTATGTTGCCGACATCGGCTTTGTCCGGTTCCAGAACGTATATAAGGTTCGGGTTGTCAAGGTATAGTTTCTCGACTTTCCCAAGTCCTCTTATCCCTCCTGTCCTGTCCCTCAACTGTGAAATCATTCCGGCCTGCTCTATGTATATGAGATAATCCGAGACATCGTTACGGCTTATACCTGTCACCTCAGCAAGTTTGGTCATCACCGGTTTGAACGGAACGCTCCGAGCCACCACCATCAGCAAGGACTTGAGTTTCCTGCCGATGGAAACATTAGTTTGAAGGTATTGAGGGATATCCACTTCCATAGTCTGGTTTATGACCTGAAGCATCTCAAGATCAAACTCCGGATCTCTCCCGAAAGGATAATACCCATTATGAAGATAACTCCGGAACAACGGCAGCGGATGCGCGACTCCTGGGATCTCCGCCTTGTTCCTGAGCACCTCATCCATTGAATATATCGGTGTGTCAATATCGTGGAAAAGTTTAAGATATTCCCGGAACGACAACCCCTGCATATTATAGATCGGAACGCGTCTGCTCAAATCAGACATTCCTTTATAGATGTCAAGGATTGACGAACCAGAGATCACAACCTGAAGATCGCTGTAGCTATCAATAATTTGCTTCAGTTCACGTGACCACCCTTCATATTTGTGAATCTCGTCAATAAACAGGTGCCGTCCGCCCATTTTCACAAACCTGTCGGCCAGATCCACAAGCTTATGCTCCGAAAAGTACAAATGGTCCGCCGAAACGTACAACGTGTCATCTACGCTATGATGCAGTTTTATATGTTGCAGCAACATTGTGGATTTTCCCACACCACGTGGCCCCACAAGGCCGAACGATTTCACGTCCCATTTGATGAAGGGATACTTATAGCGGAGAAAATCAGTTGAAGTCTCCTTCAACTTTCTTGTGAAATATTCGTAAAGTTGTTCCATCGCATAACTTGTCCTATGACAAATATAGGACTATTGCACGAAATTAGTGCAACTTTTATCAATATTTGCATATATTTAATGCAAATTTACCGGAAACATGCACAAACGTTATGCAAAATAGCCTTTCATACTTTCCACGACCTAAGGATATGCCAGGATTGAGGGGATGGGATGCTGCAGTCAACTCTCTGGCAGTAAACCTTGCCCTTGAGGAACGATGGTATTATGACGATGCAGACAAACAAAATCGACCTATCTTGAAGAATTATCTCTCGTTTACCTTTCAGCGTCTTCAATATGAAGACAAATTGGAGAAAGAGGCGGCTGCTAAGAATAACAGACAACCACGACTCAAAATTCTCGAAAATCAGCTGTATGCAGTTTGGAATACTGGACTTGTAGACAATATCTATGATCCCATCTATGCCTATTTCATGCGCAACGATGGTCGTACACCCACAATCAAACAGCCTTGGGTATTTATGGGCTTCAATACAGCCAACTCTTCTCAGCAGAAGATTATGTCTAGCTTTCCTTATCGCCCAGAGCGAGCATCGTACTTCAATGATCCTCGCGAACTTCTTTACGATACTCGAGCTACAGAACCGACTCTAGACTGGGAGCATTTTTTGAAAGATAACATATCACGACTGCCCATAGGTTTCATCAAGAAAGGATATGCAGACAGTTTCCCATTTGTAGATGATCCTTCAGCACTGCCTAAGCAGAAGCGCGAAGAGTACTATCGCAGCATGGCTGATGCCATATATGCTGACGATGATTGGAAACAGTTTGTTACTACTCGTTTTCGCAATGCTGTAACTGTGGCTCTGGCACGTGTAGCATGGAACTACAAGACTGCTATTCCAGTTTACTATCCTACCGCAAAAAAACTACAATTACTCCTACCATTGGCACTCGAGGACAAGAAAAGAATTGATGTGGCATTGGTTTGTAATCATGTTTACAAGCCCGAAGAGGGAGTAAACAACTATGAAGGTCGTACTATCTACACGTTGCAGATGGCATACAACAACGCTCGACTCATCACTCGCCCTGATAGCGACTGGCTCATGGCTGACATGGCAATAAACAAGTAACTATATAAACGCAAAAAGCATCGGAAGTGCACGCTGCCCCCAATGCTTTTTGCGTATTATTATATGAAGTATAAGTTCTTCGTCCTTAAAAGAATCTGTTTTTATCCAATTGCGTTTAACCCTGTTCAAGTATTTTCTTGTCTGTCAAGAAATCCAAGAGTCCGACAGTCAATACTCCGAGTTCGTCTTCCTTGCGGTGGATATCATCACCTACAATGACAATCTTACGGAAGTGGTCATTGATTGACAATAAAGGACGTCGCTCTTGCTGCTCCTTTTCTGGCGTAGGCATGTGAAAGGCTGACTGGATATACACTCTGTATGGAGGGCGGTTCACCACAAAGTCTACCTCCAACTGTTTTCTGACAAACTTACCGTTCTCATCCTTGCCACCAAGTTCAACCAATCCTACGTCCACATTATATCCTCGACTGCGAAGCTCATTATAGATAATGTTTTCCATAATGTGCGTTTCCTCTTGTTGGCGATAGTTGAGAATGGCAGCACGTATGCCGATGTCTGCGAAGTAGTATTTCGTCTCGGTACCAATATATTTTCTTCCTTTCACATCATAGCGCAAAGCTTCTTCTATCAAGAAAGAGTCTTTCAGATAGTCAATGTATTGTTTTATAGTGTCTCTTTTTATGGTTACCCCTTGTGAAGATTGAAAGGTATTGGCTATTCTCGTTGGATTGGTTGACGAACCAATGCCCGAGGCTATTACACGCACCAATTCCTTCATTCCTTCAGTATTACGCAGATGGTTGCGCTCAATTACGTCACGCAGATAGGTAGTTTCATACAGACCACGCAAATAGTCTGTTTTCTTTTCTTCCGTTTCAAGCAAAGCCACCTGTGGCAGTCCTCCAAAAGTATAGTAATCCAACCAAGCTTTGCGTATATCTCCACCAATACCACTAAAGTATTCGTCAAAGGTGAGAGGCCATATGCGTTTCTCGTCCCCTCTACCTCGGAACTCAGTCACAACATCACTTGATAGGAAGCGAGAGTTTGAGCCCGACACATACACATCTACATTCCTCATGTGTGTCAAACTAAGAATAACCTCCACAAATTCTTCTACCAACTGTACCTCGTCCAAGACTATATAATAAGGTTTGCCATCATCCACAACCTTTGAATCTATATAGTCGAGCAAGGTATCAGGCTTCCTCAACCGCCTGTTTCGGAAATCATCAAGTTGTATCTCAATGATGTGACTATCAGTCACCCCATGTTCCAACAGCCAGTTATGCCAGATGTCAAACAGCAGGAAAGACTTTCCACATCGTCTAACACCTGTTATAATCTTCACAAGTCCATTCCCACGTCCTGCGATAAGTTCATCCAAATATTTCTTACGTTCAAATATCATATTAGAGTACTATTTTTGATATTAGTATCACATTTTACACCGTAAAGATAACTTTTTTATTTCGAAATACAGCATAACCAATGGAAAAACTGCGTTTAAGAAGTATAAAAATGTGATAAAACAGTATGATTGGCTACATTTCTATTGGTTCTTATAGAATAAAAAGGGATGATTGGCAATCATATTCTTTAAGGTAGTCGTTTCAACCGTACCCCTTCATAAATTCGTCATATAACTTCTATTCACCACATTATGGGGTCGGTTTAAAACGCTCCTCCCAACCCTTATTTCGTGATTCCTGATGTGATTGAAAGTTAAATACGTTAAATCTTCACCTTTTCGTATCTAATCAGAATCCATACGGTCACTTTTCTACCGTTTAGAGCGTATAACATTAATAATCAACTAATAATAGATACTCTGCTAAATATACAAAATTTTTCTGCTAAATATACAAATAATGTAACTACTCAGGTGCCCCTGTCCTGACCATAAACCGAGGATGACGCGAGGCTTTAACCATCCCGCTGAGACTTTTTTCAAAAATCATCTTCATGCCGCAAGGTCGTGTTCCCGACCGCCAAAAATCTGTCGTCTGCAGCCTTCTGCGGGTTCTGCAGAGGCACTCAAAAAATCTTTCATTCGGTCCTCCACGCGAAGGGGCGCCGACCCTGCCATAAAGCCCGTAAACCACATTTAACACGCTGTCGCTCAATATATTATATTTGCATATATCAAACCTTTCCTTACTTTTGCGGCATGAAAAAGGACTTCAACACGGGATTGAGATAGGGCATCGAGGCGGACCGGGTGAAACTCACCCGAAGACGCAAGCTGCTCCTTCGGGATATGGGGCTCGCCGAGGATCTCGAGAGGGGCCTCAAGCGGCTTGAGAAGCGCTTCAGGACGGGTCTTCTTTCTGACACCGGGCGCACCATCGTCCTTGACAAACCCGTCTGCATCGTGTTTGTTTAAACAGTATCGCCAGGAGTGTAAAAGCTGATGCTCACGGAGGTAATACTAAGAAGCTGTTTTGAATTGTTTGTCTGAAGTTTTTTCACCTCAAAGAACATTTCTAACAATTCAAAACAGCTTCTTACTTTAGACTTTTGCCGTTGGAATGCTATTGCTTATATGCGGTTTCCTTCATTTGACAATTTCCTTCACCTCCCAGTTTCCTTCGTCCAGAAGGACTTTCCAAGCGGTCTTGTAGGCATCTACGCAGCCCCTAGGTACGTAAAGGGTCTTCACCTTGTCTTTAGGGCCGACCCTATTCGCTCCTGTGTTTGCTTTAATCGCAGCAGGAGTCGTGCCCAGACAGGTAATCGTGGTAAGGTTCGGCGTACCGGAGATGCAGTCGGCAGAAAGCGTCGTTACGCTGGCAGGAATGGTGAGCGACTCGATGACTGAGTTCTCGTATAGAGCCCATTCCCTAATGGTAGTAGTACCATCGTGTATAGTGTAGGCGCTGCCGCTTCCGCCGTTTAGCACCATAAGAGTGGTCATAGCGAAATCGTAAAGAGCTCCCTTAGCGTCGCTTTTGAAAGACTTGTTACCCGGAACCACTTCCCAGACCATCTTATCACAGCCATTCGACGGGCTACCTGCTATCTGCTTAAGGGAAGCCGGCACGACTATCTTAGTGTAGTCACTGTATGCAAACGCGCGGTTCATGATCTGAGTTATACCCTGCGGAAGGCGGAATTCAGAGACATTCTTTATGCCATTTTCGCGTTTGCTTCCTCCGCAAAAGCCTACATACGAACTACCCTCAAGTCCATTTAAAATACCACCTTCTACCTTAGTCTCACTCAAGTCCAGGGTAATCTGATGGCCAGATTCAAGGACAAGGCTTCTGGTAGCCTCCATAAGCGGTTTAAACTCAGCTTCTACTCTAAGCTGAGAACTCTCAGGCATAGTTACCTTAACCGAGGTCTTCGCCGTCTTTAGCCATTCCACGTCAAACTCCCCTTCGAATTCATCTACGTACATTCTGGTAGTTTCAAGATTTAGTTTAGTTGCAGGGAAAGTCACCATACTTCCCGGAGTTATCTTAAGATCGCTCGCCTTCTTTAACTCGGTGCCTCCGCGAGTACAGTTGATGGAGAACTTGACATTCTTCAAAGTTCTCTCACTGGAAAGCGGAATCACCATCAATATCTCGGTAGGCTTATTCACGTCTGTACTGATTTTCAAAGGAGTGTTCATGGACAACTTGAGGTTTTCAACATTGTAGGCAGGCTGAAGCGACTCCCACTTCCCGTTCTTAATGAAAGTAAATGACTTCTTATAAAGTCCTGAGGCACTAAACACGCAAGAGTGCGCCTCGAGCCCTTCCTCGGCCCAAACCTGGAGTTTTATTACTGCTCCGGCGTATTTGAAATTGACAATCCTATTAGATCCTTCGCCATACATAGGAAGCTGGAGCTTCCCACCCATTACGTCTTCGTATTTCTGATTAGACGGAAATTCCACATAGAAATAGCCGTTTCCGCCATTAGGCTGACAATACTCCGCCGGATAGAAGGCGAAGAACTCCTCATTGCCCGTAATGGTCTCATCACCATGGCTATAAGTAAACCTTCCCACGTTAGAACCTGCAGCTTCATCAGCCAATCTATACACTCCGTAAGTGCTCGGATACGTCGCCTTAGGGGAAAATGCATTCTCGGTGTGGTTTCGAGAGACTTGAATGCCTATCTCGTCTCCCTTAGTCCAATTCACTTTCAATCCGTTGAGTGTGGTTTTCGTATTCACATCGTCGATGCATGCGGTGAACCCCACGCTTTCCGTACCAGGTGTAAGCACCTCGTTTTTCGTACAGTTCGTAAGACTCACCAGACCCACGAATACTCCACATGCTAAAAAAAATCTTTTCATGCTTCGGCGACAATTATTCCCAAGTCTCATTAACCTCGTTCAAATCATCAAGACCCGCCTGGTTTGACACAGGCCCCGAGGTGGCAAAACAATGCTGCGCTTCCATGCAGATAATCTCCAACGTCGGAGACTCATAATTTAATTCTTTCATTTCACTACTAACTGTTTACATTAAAAAAAAGTTTGCGAAGATAGAAAAACAAATCGTAACCGCCAAAAGTTTTGTAATATTTATGAATTTTTATGAATTCAAATTTAGGAACAATCCTACGATCTTTTCTGTGCCGAAATCAATCTTGTCTCTGCTTAAATCTATCTTCTTTACCATTGTTGAGTCCACTTGAAAAAGTCGTTTTTGAAAAAAACATGTGCCTCGCAGATACTTCTGTAAGGGGTAAAAAGTGGCAAATGGCACTTTTTCAAGTGGGTTCATTGTTTATTATGACGTATTTCTCAAACCGCCGGGTTTAATAATAGCAGGACGCGCTGTCTGCCATAGCGCAAATAAAGCCGGATGAGTATGAATGGTTTTACCCAGTCATCTTATCCGGCCTTTCCGTGTATGGTGAAGACCCTCCGATGAGGATTACAAAACTCCTCTTCGATTAATTTTCTTTTTATTAACATACCGGCAGCGGGAACAGATCCTATGGGCAGCCAGCGCGCAAGGCGGCAAGATGGGTTTTGTGACCGTCAAGGTTGCAAAACGATGGGAACGGATATTGGGATTGGCTGATATTCGAGATTTGAGTGTTGGACTGTTGCAATTGTCGGGAACGGTTATCGGCTATGTAGGTGTCTGTGGCGCTGTTCGCTGCTCCTTACGCGATGAAGAAACCTGTAATGTGGAACAAGCATCTTGGCTGCATGGCCTTCGGGTGACTATGGCCGTTCCTGCCAATTACAAGACGATAGCGATGAACTGTGCGCGTGTTCTATGGGTGCTGCCCTCTCCTAAGTGTGCGGACATATTCATGATTCCTATGAATGTCTGTTTTCCATTAAGGTTTTATTTAGGAGTCCACTTGAAAAAGTCTTTTTTTGAAAAATATGTGCCACACAGGTACTTCCAACGGGGGTAAAAAGTGGCGAATGGCACTTTTTCTAGTGGACTCTTGAATTGTTTGTTTGAAGATTTTTTCACCTCAAAAGAACATTTCAAGTAACCTTCAAAAAATAACCTGCATCACTTTAAATTTGCAATATATTGATGTTCAAGGTGATTCTATGTATTCAATTTTATCGATTGATGCAACTTATTTTCTCAACATCACTTAAGGGCATTATCCGCAAAGAATGCCAATCATTTACAAACCACGGACACGATATAACGCCACCAGCGGTATTCAATCCGCTATCACTGTGGCTGACCCTCCCTCGGGATATGGGGGTCAGCCTCACACTATGGCCTTCCAGCATTACCGGAGCCATTCTTGCGTGCCTGTGGTTTGCACAAGGTTTGCACAGTCGGGAAATTACTGAAGCCTGTTCCTTTCATCTATGTTATTATCAATTAGAACCTGTCGGGAGTATCACCTCCCGGCAGGCTTATGGCGCGGGAATGCCCGCGATTCTTATTATCTGTCGATGGTAATTTTACCAGCCTCGTCATCGATCCAGTTCTCAACAGCCGGATCCCAGTGAATCTCGTTCAGAGAGAAGGTAAGGTTAAAAGTGTACCTGTGTCCCATCTCCCACTTAGGGAAGACATCCTTTACCTTAACTGTCTTTGTGCACTCTTCCTTAACGACCTTGTTACCAACAACGGTTTCCACAGTATATGTAATTACAATATAGCTGTCATCATTAAATTCCTGAGGAATGTAGATGTACTGACCATCCTCAACTCCAGCTCCTTTTTTGATCTCAGCCGGGACTGCAATCAACTTTCCACTCTTAACCTCGAAGCCAACATTCTCCGCATAAACCTGATCAGACAAAAACATGTTTCCACCCGGGATCATCTTCTCTGGAATCTGGCTATAGGTTGCATAATGACAAAGATTAGTGAATTTCACAGAGTTCAAGATGAACTTCTTGTTAGCATAATCCTCAGCAAGATTAGCGGTGACATTGACCATAGAAAGCTTGTGACGGAAAAGAGTCGGAACTCCGGTGTGAGCATAGTTATTCATATTTTCTGTCTTATCAGCAGCGATGTCAGCAACAAGAAAATCAACATTCTTGTTCGTGGCCACATCAAAATGGCCATTGATTCCACCCTGATACTGTCCGTCTTCGCCTGGTGCCCATACACAAGCAAAACCGGAATTATCACCTACCGTCATATCTTTCTTGTTGTACGAATACGCGAAGAATGTCAAAGAACCACCATCCTTCGGCCAATAGTAAGATGTTGTCTCATTCTTCCACAAGTTGCCATTGTATGAAATTGTAGAACCGTCGATGTACATCTGAGCCTCGGAGTTGTTGGCAGCCCAAGTCTTGCCATGTCCAAGATAATAGGCATAGGAGACAAAGACATTATTGTGATCAAAATCAGTCTGAGTCTGGCTAAGAGCCTTGGTGCGAGGAGCGACATTGAACGTGATCTCGCTGTTCACGTTTGAGGCGACCGGCGTTACCTCTGTCTTTGAGCAGGCCGCGAGAGTCGCGAGAACTGCCAATACAAACATTTCTTTTTTCATGATAAAACACAAATTAAAAGTTAAACTAAATAAATCTTTTTCAATAAATTAATAAATAATTACGCTCCTATCATCATGAGCTATGGTAAGTACTAAATCACTATATTTTTCTGTTCATCTTCCCAGTCATCGACCTTAGGTTCAAAGGCACCACCTAAGTCCTTCGGTGGCTCGACCTTGATAGTATCCTCCAAAAGAAGCCAATGGTGCTTGACAGCATTCTCTGTGAGAAACAGGTTCGAAATGTCAAAGGTCTTGCGGACACTCGTGCCGCCCTTGACCGCAAGGTCGAAAGTCACCTCGAAGTTGTTGTCCGACTCCGGGATGCGTCCGAATGTGTTGAACACCGCACAGATCACATTCTTGCCTTTGTCATCACTTTTCTGGAGATTGAACCATACGGAAGCTTCCGGATCGTTCATCCTCGTGTCGGTGGCAATAAGGTTTGCGCGGACCATGCCTGAGAGAACAGCCTGCGCCGAAGTGACATATTCAAGCCCATCCACCTTGACTTGAATATACCAGCTCTCAACTACCGATGAGGCATCCGCATAGATCGTGTAGATTCCGTTGTGATAGGGCACAGTCTCACACACGTTCCTGGCCACCACAAGATGCTCTGGCTGCATGAGAATGTTCGGAGCGTCTTTCCCTTTGGTAGAGTACTTGTTCAGAACGGCTGACGGTGCAGGATCTGTGTATGCCTCTGCCTTGTCCCAACTGTAGTAGTTCCTTATCAAAGTCTCTTCAGTGCCGAAATCGTAGATGAGCATCCTGTAACTGCCCGGTGCAAGCATGACTTCTCCGCTCACAATGCGGTTTCCGTTCTCGTCAAAGCTCACATCTGTGATAAAGTCCTCTGCGGCAATAACATCCTCGTTCTCTCCAAAGAACAGCACGTGCATGACACTCGGCTCTATCTTCTGGACCGGGATCTTGTCATTGTAGATGTCTGACGTGACATTGTGGATTCCGGCCACATTCACCCTGACCCTGACTGCAGTAAGGTTGTCAGGATCCTCAAGGGGACGTCTCCGGCATCCGCCTGCGACTATTGCAAAAAGCAGCAGGAGAACGGACAGTCCACGGCAGAAAAACACAGCGGAACTATACTTTATATTGGTGTCAGACATCATGTTGATGATTTGTTCTTTTTACTTGTTTCTGATTAGTTTTTGTTTACTTTGTGTGAATCCTTCCCGATCGGTATCACCAATGAGACCTTGAGTTTCGTCGGGCCGAACCAGGAGACGGTTCCAACGTTGTACTTGTCCCGGAACAGGTGCTCGTAGCCCGGATCCGGCTGGTAGTGGCGGTAGTCCGTGCGAAGGAAGCCGGCGGAGACCGAGAACTCCATGTTCATCCACCTGCTGACCGGCAAGGCGTAGCCATAGGTCAATCCGGCAGACCAGAACTCTCCTTGGTAGCAGAGCTTCGTGTCCCACTGGAGGTCGTATTTCCCGGACATGCCGTAAACGCCGGCGAAATGCCCTGTAAGATAGTCCCTCCTGTCATCGCGCGCGAACCACCAGCGCGGCTCGATACCCATTGACCAGATCTGGAAGCAATATTTCTTGCCGTTCGGCCCCCAGCTCCACCACGGAAACACATCCTCGACCATCACCGAGAAGTTCTTCCCGACAGGGAACTCGACCTCGGCGTTGAGTGCGGTCACGGCATCATAGAGGAGGTTGGTCTTGACGGCGACGGTGTAGAATCTCTCCTTCGGCGGCTCCGGCTCAGGGAACTCAACCTCCGGCAACACCGTCGGAGGGGCGATGTTCACTGAATACGGCACCTCAAGGGTCACTTCCGGCAATTCACACTCAACCGGCCCGATCGGACGGACAGTGCTGTAAAGCACATGAATATCCGTGCGTCGCAGGGACGGATAGTAGTCCGAGATCAGCCTGCGCCAGACGTTTCCACCTTGCAGACGCTTCATCATCAGCTTCTTGGCCTCGGAATTTTGAGAATCCTTGAATATGTCCGAGACCGTGGACGATCCAGTCTCGGTGTCGTAGGACGCGGCGATCTTGGTGGCACCCTCCCAGTCCTCACCTCTTGAGATGACAACGAAATCAGAGTCGGTAAGACGTGGCTCGACGCTCTTCAGGAATGCTTTCACTCCTTCAGCCCTGTCACGGGCCAGACGCGCGTTGAGTTCCGGCCGGCCTTCAGGTGAGGCGACACCGATTATGTAAACCTTGTATATTCGTAGATTACCGTTGTACACGATAGACCTGAGTCCTTCGGTGGCTGCTTTCAAAGTGGCGGAGTTGTTCCGGAATCCACGTTCGATCTTGGATACAGCTGACCTGTAATAGACAGAGAATGAAGTCGTATCGTGCCTGTCCTCCTGAACCGAGGACGACTTTGATAAGACGACAGTCCTCATTGAGGTAAAGCCTGAGTCTGACGGAAGCGCTTCCGCCGCCACTGTCAGAATCGACAGAAAACAGCCGACGAGGACACACAACCAAACGGCCATACCGTTGGAAGCGCAATGTAATTTATTATAATTCAAGATATTACCCCCCCAGCTATCAAAACGGTTGGAAAGAGCAACGATTGCGCTATTAATAAATCCTACCGCCATAAATTAAGAACCAAATAAAATTATAAGTGTTCTAACAAACCACTAACTTACCAAGCACAATAACATACATCAGCATTCCAGCTGAAGTGCCACCGGCAATCTCGCCGCAAAGGTAGTAATTTATAATTATTAAACAATATCCAACAATCTATTTAGAATTTATCAAAACCACAACAGTAAAAGGTTTAATATTCAAAGTTTTCAATCAATTAGGTTTTTCCTGATCCAAAATAGATAAAATCCATTTGAATAAACATTCAATCCTTTAGAACAATATACACTACGCAAAACAAAGAATAGGACAGTGCTCACACCTATCACGGAGTCGGCACACGTCTGGTCACTTCGACAAGCTCAGTGACCACAATGGAACAGAGAAGATGATCAGATGGCGCGGATCTGTAACTCATCGCAAATCAGAGGATGAAGCCACACCCTTTGATTTGCAATGAGTTACAAATTCGTGCCGGGAGAATCTGGAGGGTACCGTTTCGCAACGAATTAATACAAAACACATTAAACATCACGCTTTTTTGAAGGTAACTCCAATCCTAAGAACTTACGTGCTTGCCACTCATCGGCTACTGTATCACGCACAGACCAAGAACGCTTACACCATACTTGACTGCACAGGTGCAAAAGACAGTGAAATAAACCAGACAATCCTCAAGGCTGTAGAATATTACCGAACCGTTCAAGGATCGTTGGTAAACGTGATTAGGGGAACCGGACAAGAATCTCCTGCGCTTCATGGCTTTCCCTCATTAAAGTTTAACATAGCTATGCGGCGTGTGTCACAGTACAGATTGGCTTTCAATCAGTCCGTTGGTCACACGACGTTACAAATTTGTAAAATAATCTATTTAGTAATGATTAAAAAAAATATCCCTAATTATCAGCAAGTTATCCTTCCACGAAGACGCGTTGGATGATCATGCTTTGTTCCGATGGTGTATGTGTCACCGTTACGGTGAACAGCCCACTCGACTTTTGTTTTGTCCGACGCGAATTTGAACACTTTGAATATATCATTGATGCCAGACTTGGATGTATGGCTGCTTACTTTCGAACCTCCATCCACCTTGGCCTCCGTTTTGGTCAGATCGTCAAGGATGCTCCGGTCAGAGACCGAGACATAATCATCCGACCAAACTCCATTATTATTCACATAATAAAGCCGGTGGTCATCACTTTCCCTTGTCCATACCACATTACCTCTTTCATCTATGGTCATAATGATTCTACGTATGCGTTTTCATTTACCGAAAGACCTCCTGCAGATTTTTTACCGTATCTAAATATTCAACCTTTTTCTCGTTAGAAAATACCAATTCCAGATTTTCTCCATTATAAACATATTCCTTAAAAAACGGAAGAACATTCCCATTATAGTCGGGTGATCTCACAATTATTGAATCATATTGTTCCAAGCTCAATCCGCTCAAAAACAAGCTGTCAAAGACAGAATCAACAACTATGCTACCATAGGAATTGACCGCAACCATCATATTATTGACACGCTTTGCACCGACTGCGATATCTTTGATAAATATCTTGTGAATTTTGTGGCTTGCCGGAAAACCTATAAAGCCATCAATTCCTCCATAAAAATTTATAATTGTGTCATTGTCGTTTGTGAAACAGCATAATGTGACCACATTATAAGAATGATCCGACTTTGTGTAACGGCAATATTTTCCTGGAGATTTAGAAACAACATAATAATCAGATGTGTCAACCAACCTCAAAAAGTTCATCAAAGAGTCTTGAAGCCTGTCGGAAATGAATACCCTTTCAATCGAGGAACTGTCCTTGTCATTGGCATCATCTCTTGCCTCAGAATTGCGGATAGGATTACCGCATATCTGGCAGCATAGCACTACCAATAGTAGCAATAATATCGGTTCTCTCATCTTTCTATTTTTGCTCAATGTGCCTAAGCAACCCATTACTCTTATTCGTTCCAAACAATAATATTCTGACTACACAGAATTCACTTGCCAGCAAACGGATGAATCAAACAACTGTTGTGATATGGAATTACTTATTAATTATCAACTAAAGTATAACCTCTTAATGTATTAAGATGACATCTATCAGTTATATTAGTATATATAGTTCTTATGCCATACTCATTAACATCTAATGACATAACATAAGGGATTGCATAACCATCTTTACATCGGCCATCTAAGCGGGCATACATTAGCGTATCCAACTTAACCATAAACAAAGGGTCAAAAATGTCAGCCAAAGGAAAATCCCCGATGTAATTCAACGCATATATCATTCCGCTTGAAGGAAAAGCACCAGCACTTGATTCAACAGTATATACCAAACAAGACTCGTAATCCACAAATCCATATATGTAGTCACAAGCAGCTATATGAATGATAGTGTCTTTGTTTTTCAAAAAGCAAGAGATCGTGATGATGGAGTCAGATGCATCTATATTAGAAATCAAATATTCCAACGAATCTTGAAGCCTGTCTGAAATGAACACCTTTTCCATTGAAGGACTGTCCTTGTCATCTACTATTTTACCTACTCTCGAATTGCGAATATGGTTGCCACACATCTGACCACACAATACTATTGATAAGAAGAATACTATCTTTTTCATACTATTTCTTATTTATTGTACCAAAATAGAACCCCCTATAGTTCTTTACTCAAGTTTCGCAAGTGATTTAGGCCGCCGCCCCG
>ULVO01074850.1_pt1 | contig 27058 bp, 25 predicted proteins | sample 1959521 | NCBI WGS metagenome assembly ULVO01 (sample SAMEA4835788, study PRJEB28245) | human gut metagenome | biome: gut microbiome; material: fecal sample | place: Denmark | collected 2008
GCCTGTTTCGACGATAGTGACGCAAGTGACGCAGATGTGCGTAAAGGCCGTTAGAGTACCTTTACACGAACCTTTCGTCCGTTACCGCATGCCCTGCGAGGCGGGTGCGGCGCATGTCTATTATGCGCTGATTGTCGCTGCCGCGGAACATCAGCTTCAGGTTCTTGCGCTCCTCTATAAATTCGCCGTCAACCAGCGTGTCTATAAGGCCGAGCAGCTCGTCCGTTGCATCGCAGCGGTAGGGGGAGGGGGAAAGCAGGTCCCGCTCCAGCGTGCAGCCCGTGTAGCACCATATGTCCTTTGAGGGGAAGCGTTCCTTAACGCGGCGCACGAAGGGAAGCAGCGCCGCCTGGTTCTGCGGCTCCATAGGCTCCCCGCCCAGCAGCGTAAGCCCGTTTATATAGGAAGGAGCGAGCGCTTCCATAAGCTCCCGCTCAGTATCCGCATCAAACGGTTTGCCGTTTGTAAAGCTCCATGTTTCCTTGTTGAAACAGTTTTTGCAATGCCTGTTGCAGCCGGATACGAACAGCGTTACCCTAACGCCCAGCCCGTTTGCAATGTCGGTCTTTTTAATCTCGCTGTAATACATTATAAGTGCAGCACCCTGTCCTTAATCTCCTGCGTGCGGCCCTGGTTCCAGAACTGCGTACCGATGTAGCCGCAGGTGCGGCGGGCAACGTTCATGGTGTCCTGGTCCTGATTGCCGCATTGCGGGCAGGTCCATACCAGCTTGCCGTCCTGCTCCTTTATGATTATTTCGCCGTCCCAGCCGCATTTCTGGCAATAATCGCTCTTTGTATTAAGCTCGGCGTAAATAATATTGTCGTAAATAAAGCGCATCACCTGCAAAACGGCCTCAATATTGTTCTGCATGTCCGGCACCTCAACGTAGCTTATGGCCCCGCCGGGGGAAAGATGCTGGAACTGCGCCTCAAAGCCCAGCTTCGTGAAGGCGTCTATCTTCTCGGTAACGTGAACGTGATAGGAATTGGTGATGTAGCCCTTGTCCGTCACGCCGGGGATTATGCCGAAACGCTTCTGTAAGCATTTGGCGAATTTATACGTTGTGGATTCAAGCGGGGTGCCGTAAAGGGAATAGTCTATGTTCTCCGCTTCCTTCCATTGTTTGCACTTGTCGTTCATTTTCTGCATTATCTGCAGGGCGAACGGGGTGGCCGTGGGGTCCGTATGGCTGCGGCCTGTCATGAACTTTACGCATTCGTAAAGCCCCGCGTAGCCAAGCGATATTGTGGAATACCCATCGTAAAGCAGCTTGTCTATAGGCTCTCCCTTCTTCAGCCGCGCGCATGCGCCGTATTGCCAAAGTATGGGCGCGGCGTCGCTCAGCGTGCCTTTAAGACGGTTGTGCCTGTATTGCAATGCCCTGTGGCAAAGCTCCAGCCGATCTTCGAATATCTGCCAGAATTTTTCCACGTTTCCGCCGGAGGAAAGCGCCACGTCCGGCAGGTTTATGGTAACAACGCCCTGGTTGAAGCGGCCGTAGTATTTATGCTTGCCGGGTTCGTAATTGAGCGCGTTTGCAATGTTGCCCACGCCCGCGTCGGTGAACCTATCCGGCGTAAGGAAGCTGCGGCAGCCCATGCAGGTGTAAACGTCGCCCTTAAGCTCGCGCATTTTCTTTGCGGAAATATAGTCCGGCACCATGCGCCTTGCGGTGCACTTCGCAGCCAGCTCCGTAAGGTAATAATACGGCGAATCGGGGTAAATATTGTCCTCGTCCAGCGTGTATATAAGCTTTGGGAACGCAGGCGTTACCCAAACGCCCTTTTCGTTCTTAACGCCCTGATAGCGCTGCAGAAGCGTTTCTTCAATAACCATGGCAAGGTCTTTCTTTTCCTGCTCGTTCTTAGCCTCGCCCAGATACATGGATACCGTTACGAACGGCGCCTGACCGTTTGTGGTCAAAAGCGTTACCACCTGATATTGTATAGTCTGCACGCCGCGGCGTATTTCCTCACGCAGGCGCTTTTCAACTATTGAGGAAAGCTTCGCTTCATCCCGCTCAACGCCAAGCTCGGCCATTTCCGCTTCCACCTGAGCGCGTATCTTTTTGCGCGATACGTCAACAAACGGCGCAAGATGGGCAAGCGATATGCTCTGCCCGCCGTATTGGTTGGAGGCAACCTGCGCAATTATCTGCGTTGCAATGTTGCACGCGGTCGAAAAGCTGTGCGGCCGCTCTATAAGGGTGCCGGTTATAACGGTTCCGTTCTGCAGCATGTCCTCAAGGTTCACCAGGTCGCAGTTATGCATATGCTGGGCAAAATAGTCCGTATCGTGGAAATGGATAACGCCTTCGTTGTGCGCTTCAACTATTTCCTTTGGCAGCAGTATGCGGTTGGTAATATCGCGCGAAACCTCGCCCGCCATATAGTCTCGCTGGGTGGAATTGACAACGGGGTTCTTGTTGGAGTTTTCCTGCTTTGCTTCCTCGTTATTGCATTCTATAAGGCTGAGTATTTTATCGTCCGTGGTGTTGGACTGGCGGACGAGCGTGCGCGTATAGCGATAGGTAATGTAATTCTTGGCCACCTCAAACGCGCCGTGCGCCATAATCTGCTTTTCCACCATGTCCTGAACCTCTTCAACGCTGGGGGAGCGGCCGAGCTTTTCGCAGCTTAATACAACGCTTTCGGCTATGCGCTGTATCTGCACCGGCGTCATGCGGATGCTTTCGTCAACGGTTGCGTTGGCCTTGCCTATGGCAACGATTATCTTTGAAATGTCAAACGCGGCCTCCGAGCCGTTCCTCTTGATTATCTTCATAACAGAAAAGCACCCCTCCGAAAAATATGAAACTGAGCTGTATAAAGCAAACATGACCGCCCCCAAAGGCAGGGCTGCTTTATGCATCCCGCTGACTTATTATATCCCCTGCGGCACAATTTGTCTATATGTTGTTATAATAAAATATTCCAATACACGATATATTGTGTGGTTCGATGAATTTAAGCAGACACATATGGTATGCCTAACAATAAATCCCCAAGTTTCGGGCAATGCCATAAAGCGGTTGAGAATGGACAGCTGGTGTGGTATGATTTATCATAGAATAGTTATAGATATGAGGTAGCTAAGCCATGTTTGACGCGCACATACATTCTTCCATGTCGTTCGATTCGTCCGTCCCGCGGGAGGACGTTGTTGCAGAGGCTGTAAAGCGGGGCTTTTACGGGCTGTGCTTTACCGATCATTACGATGTTGTGGATAGCTATGGCAAGTTTGTTTCCGGTTACGATTGGGAAGGCACGCGCATGGCGCAGCAGCGCGCCCTTGCCTGCGCCGGAGGACGCATAATAGTAAATAACGGCATAGAGCTTGGCAACGCGCCATATGGCTTCGCTGCGGCCGAAAGCGTGCTTAATGCGGAGCCGGAGGTGGACTTTGTGCTCGGCTCCATACATAACGCAAGCGAAAAGCTTGACTATAAGGATTACTATTTTGTTGATTATACCGATACGGACATATGCTATAAATATCTTGACGATTATTTTATTCAGCTTGAAAAGCTGGTGGAGTGGGGCAATTTCGATTCGCTTGCCCATGTGCCCTATCCGCTAAGATACATGATGCAGCGCGACGGCATGGACGTTGACATGGCGCGCTATCAATCAAGCATAGATTCAATGCTGCGTACGCTTATAAGGCGCGGGCAGGCGATAGAGATAAACGCCGGCAAAAAGCCATATATAATGCCGGAATATGCTTACCTTCTCGATCGCTACCGCGCGCTCGGCGGCAGGCTTATAACCGTTGGTACCGATGCGCACAGCATACCTCAGTTCGGCATGGGCCTGAAGGAAGCGTATATGCTGGCGCTTGAAAAGGGCTTTGAAAGCGTTGCCGTATTCAAGCGCCGTAAATGCGAGCTTGTGAGCATCAGGAAGCTGCTTGCACTTGAATGATTCTGCCGCCAAGGCTTTCATACACCCTGTGGGATATTGAAAGCACCGTGCGCCCTGCCGATGCGCGCTATTTTGGTTATTTTCCGTGCGGGATGTTCCATATGTAAAGCCGTTCCTTCCGTAATAATGTTGTAACTACAACTATGTTGTTGTACCTACAACTTGATTCTGCGCACAGCGTAGCACACCATAAAAGCAAAATCAACAACGAACAGCAAAAAAGACTCGCGCCAAGGAGCGGTGTTCATAAGACAGTTAACAGCCACCGTAGTTTGAACTGCAGTGGCTGTTCTTGTATTTTATCCCGTTATGTGATAGCATGGAACCGAATAGACCTACAAATCGGAATTGACCGAGCTCTTTAGAGCTCGGGATGACAATTGAACGAAGTTCAATTGTATGGGGTTAGTAGAGTGTGGAAAATTTGAATTTGTTAATTAGTTGTGGAGAGAAATATAATGATTACTTTTAAAGAAGTGGATAAATCCTTTTTAGAATTGTATGATAAGGTGTCTATGAATGTAAATGTGCACTCGGAATATAAAGTCAAAAGAATTAATAATGGTCTTGGTGGTTTGGTTTTAGAAGAAGTATCAGTTGAACCATATATTAAAGACTTGAGTATCTATGAACGTCCGACTGAGTATGAAAATGCATTTGATATTACTAATTGGAGATTTTTTATGGCATTTGATGGAGATATCCCTGTCGGAGCAATGACAGTTGTTGGAAAAACAGATGGATTAAATATGCTTTATGGGAGGGGAGATGCTTGTGTGTTATGGGATATTCGCGTTGCAGACGAATATAAACACAATGGAATTGGACAAAAGTTGTTAGACATGGGTGTTTTAGCTGCTAAAAAAGATGGATATCAACAAATGATTATCGAATGTCAGAACAACAATGTTCCAGCATGCAAGTTTTATCAAAAACAAGGAGCTGCACTTTCTAAAATAGATATGTATGCTTATTATTTAGAGCCTGAAGTAAGAAACGAAATTCAATTTATATGGTATTTAGATATTTAGATAAATCCCAATTTGTCGAACAGATACTAAGGGCGCACTGCTATACAGGGTAATCCCCATATGTGCGCTCGGTGAGACCGAACACCCCGGACACCTGAATGCCCGGGGTGTTTTGCGTCACTATGTTCCGAGCAAGGGACTGCATCCCTTGCGCCTCGAAAGCGGCTATCCACATAAGGCAAAAGGCGCGACCACTTTCATCACGCCTTTTGTTACTGTCTTACGAACACCCCGCGAATGCACGGGCCTGACTTTATAATGCGTTATAGCTTCACTCAGCCTGGAATATTATGGGCTTGCCGCCGCAATGCAGCATGCCGCCGCTTACGGTAACGGTAGAGGAGTCTATCAGGTTTTCGTATTCGCCGTCCGGCACGGCTATGCTTACGTCCGCCCCTTTAGCCTTCAGCGAGAATATGCCCATGAACCGCTTGCCTTGGCTTCCGCGCTGCATAACGGCAATGTCGTTTGTATCATCCGCTGCTGCGGTAAACCAGTCCGCTTCGCCGAAGCGCTGCTTTATGCCGTAAAGCGTGCGCATAAGGCCGCTTATGTCGCGCCCGGTATCGCGGTCCATTTTATCTATGTCAAAAAGGCTGGGCAGATGGTCGTTTTCAAACTCCTGACCGGCGTATATGAGAGTTGTGCCCTTTATGAAATAGAGCATGGCGGTGTAATTGATAAGCGCGCGTTCATCGCGCACGAAGGAGCATATGCGCGGCTGGTCGTGGTTTTCAAGGAAGCGCAGCTTATTGTAGTTGGCCGGGTAGCAGCCCTCCTGAAAGTTGAGCATGTCCGTATAATGGCTCAGGGCAGCCTCATTGCGCAGATATTTATCAAAAACCTCGCGCACGTCGTATTCGTATTCCATATCGAACGCGGAATAAGCGTCGTAATCAAGCGCTGAATATATGCCCTGCCTGCGGGCCAAGCAGCCGTAGCTTAAATGCACCGTCTCCGCAAGCCATATGCAGTCCGGATTGACCTTAGCCACGGCGTTGCGTGCCTGCCGCCAGAACTCCACCGGCACGAATGACGCCACGTCACAGCGGAAGCCGTCCACAATCTTTGCCCACATAACAAGCGTATCCGTAAGGTATTGCCAAAGGGCGCGGTTATTGTAATCCAAATCTATAACGTCCGCCCAGTCGCCCATCTTGTTGCCGGGCTTGCCGGCGGCATTATAGTAAAAGAACTCCGGATGCTCATTATAAAGCACGGAATCGGGCGAGGTATGGTTATATACAACGTCTATCATGCATTTCATGCCGCGCGCGTGTATTTCGCCCACAAGCGCCTTAAAATCGTCCAGCGTGCCGTATTCGGGGTTAACGCTTCTGTAATCACGGTTGGCATACGGGCAGCCGAGCGTGCCCTTCTTGCCAAGCACGCCTATGGGATGAATCGGCATGAACCATATTATGTCCGTACCCAGCGCGCGTATGCGGTCAAGGTCGCCTGCCACGGAGGCAAAGGTGCCTTCCGGCGTATGGTTGCGCACATAAACGGAATATATCACCTGCTTTTGCAGGGCAGCGTTTGTTTCCTTAGCCATTTATAATTACCTCCGCAAAATCTATGCCGAGATTTTAGCACAAATCCACGGGTTTGCAAGGGGGAATATAAAAAGAAGGGACGATTTTACGTCCCTTCACAGCCTATTGCATTACATTTTGTTTAGCTGTTCAAGCCTTGCTTCAAGCTTGCCCAGCATATCTTCCGCTGCGGCGAGCTTTTTGCGCTCTTCGGCTATTACCTTTTCGGGGGCCTTGGCCACGAAGCCAGCGTTATTCAGCTTGCCGCTGCTGCGCTCTATGTCCGCGCGAACCTTGGCGGCTTCCTTGTTCAGGCGTTCGCGCTCCTTGTCCACGTCTATAAGGTCGCTCAGGGGGATGAACGCTTCCGCGGCCTGTGCCACGGCGGAAACAGCGTTTTCGGGTATGCCGGTCTTATCCTGCTGAATGGCAACGTGCTCCGCGCCGGCAAGCTTCATTATATAGGGTATGCTTGCTTCAAGCGCTTCGGCCTTCGCGCCGTGGGTAACAAGCGTCATGCTCAGCTTGCGGCTGGGCGCAACGCTCATCTCCGCGCGTATGTTGCGCGTGGCGCGGATAAGGTCCATAACCTCTTCCATGGTCTCCGCCTCCTCGGGGAAGTCCCATTCCGCCTGCGCGGTGGGCCATGCGGAACGCATTATGGTTTCCTCGCTGTTGGGCAGGTTAAGGTAAAGCTCTTCCGTTATGAACGGCATGAACGGATGCAGCAGCTTGAGCGAATCGGTGAGCGCACGGCAAAGTATTGCGCGCACGTTGGCCTTCTGCTCCTCGTCGTCGCCGTTCATGCGGGGCTTGGCAAGCTCAATGTACCAGTCGCAGAATTCGGTCCATACGAAGTCGTATATCTTCTGCGCCGCAAGGTTAAGGTCAAAGCCGTCCATGTTGGCGGTTATCTCGCGGATTATGGTATTGAGCCTGTTCAGCAGCCATTTATCGGCTATGTCAAGCTTGGCTATGTCTATTTCGCCAACCTCTGCATCGCCTATGTTCATAAGCACGAAGCGCGTTGCGTTATAAAGCTTGTTGCAGAAGTTGCGCGCGGCTTCAACCTTCTTTGTGCCGAAGCGCATATCTCCGCCCGCTCCGTTGCCGGTAACAAGGCTGAAGCGCAGGCTGTCCGCGCCGTATTGCTTGATTATTTCCAGCGGATCCACGCCGTTGCCGAGGGATTTGGACATCTTGCGGCCCAATTCGTCCCTAACAAGGCCGTGAATGTAAACATGGGAGAACGGCTTTTGATGCATCACTTCCATGCCGAACACTATCATTCTGGCTACCCAGAAGAATATTATGTCGTAGCCGGTAACAAGGGTGCTTGTGGGATAGAAGTATTCAAGCTCCTTTGTATGCTCGGGCCACCCAAGCGTTGAGAACGGCCACATGCCGCTGGAGAACCAGGTATCCAGCACGTCCTCATCCTGATGCACATGGCCGCCGCACTTGGGGCAGCACGCGGGCGCGGATTCGGCAACTATGGTTTCGCCGCAATCGTCGCAGTAGTAGGCAGGAATCCTGTGGCCCCACCAAAGCTGGCGGGAAATGCACCAGTCGCGTATGTTCTCCATCCAGTTATAATAGGTCTTGTCGAATCGCTCGGGCACGAATTTCACTTCGCCGCTCTTAACAACGTCTATCGCGGGCTTTGCAAGGGGCTTCATGCTCACGAACCACTGCTTGCTCACCAGCGGCTCAACCGTGCTGTGGCAGCGGTAGCAGGTGCCAACGTTGTGGCCGTAAGGCTCTATCTTTACCAGATTGCCGGCCGCTTCAATATCCGCCACCAGCTTCTTGCGGCATTCCATGGTGGTCAGCCCTTCGTATGCGCCGCCAAGCTCGTTTATATGCCCATCGTCCGTGAACACGCGCATAACGGGCAGGTTGCACCTTACGCCGACCTCAAAGTCGTTGGGATCGTGCGCGGGGGTGATCTTCACGGCGCCGGTGCCGAATTCCTTTTCAACGTATTCGTCTGCTACGATGGGTATTTCGCGCCCCACAACGGGGATAACTACGGTTTTACCAACTATGCCGGCATAGCGTTCGTCGTCCGGATGCACGGCTATCGCCGTATCGCCAAGAATGGTTTCGGGGCGGGTGGTAGCCACGGTTATGGAATAGCTCTTGTCCGGCGCATCGTAACGCACGTGCCAAAGATGGCTCTGCTGTTCTTCGTATTCAACCTCAGCATCGCTCAGCGCGGTCTTGCAATGCGGGCACCAGTTTATTATCCTGTCCCCGCGGTAAATAAGGCCCTTGTTGTAAAGGTCAACAAATACCTTGGTAACGGCCTTGGAGCAGCCTTCGTCCATTGTGAAGCGTTCGCGGTCCCAGTCGCAGCTGGCGCCAAGCTTCCTGAGCTGCTTTACTATCCTTCCGCCGTATTCCTTTTTCCAGTCCCACGCGCGCTGCAAAAACGCCTCGCGTCCTATGTCGCGCTTGTCAAGGCCTTCCTTGGCCATCTGTTCGATTATTTTTACCTCGGTAGCTATGGACGCATGGTCGGTGCCGGGCAGCCACAGCGTTTCAAACCCGGCCATGCGCTTGTAACGGATAAGCGCATCCTGCAGCGTTTCGTCTATTGCGTGGCCTATGTGCAGCTGACCGGTTATGTTCGGTGGGGGTATGACTATGCAATACGGCTCCTTGTCGGGATTAGGCTCGGCATGAAAATAGCCGTTCTTTTCCCATTTTTCATACAGCCTGTCTTCCACGCCCTGATGGTCGTAAGACTTTGGCATCTCCTTCATGGTACTCTCTCCTCCTGAAAAAATAGTTTGTTTGGTAAATTAAAAGGAGCTTCTGTCCCTGATTAAAGGACGGAAGCTCCGCGGTACCACCTTTGTTGGGCATAATATGCCCCGCTCTATGCGCCTTAACGCGGCGCGCACGTTTCGGACTACTGCTGTTTCATCCAAAATAGCTCCAAAGCGACCTTCCGCCAATCTTCGCAAGCAGCCCTTTCAGCCGGTGAAGCCGCATCTCTTTTGCAAAGGAGTTTGGCGTACTCCTCTTTTTCTGCGCTATTATTGTATTCTATGCGCTGACGCCCGCTTTGTCAAGCCGAAAACGGCATATTTTCATAACGCATTTGCATATGGCTTTTCCGCATGATAAAATGCAAGCATATTGAACGGAAAGGCGGCAAGCAGCATGAAGGCGTTACCGGGCGAATTTCTATCCCGTATGCAGGCGGAGCTGAAGGGCGACTACGCGGCATTTTTAGAAAGCTATAATAATGAAAGCGTGCGCGGGCTGAGGGCGAATACGCTCAAAGGGAACGCGGATGCAATAGCCGCGCTTTGCCCCGTTAAGCTTGAAAGGGTGGATAATACGGCGGACGGTTTCCGCCTTACGGAAGCATGGGAAGGAGTGGGTTTAAGTCCCGTACACATGGCAGGGCTTATATATATGCAGGAGCCGAGCGCCATGCTGACCATTGCCATTGCGGATATACACCCGGGCATGAAGGTGCTGGATATGTGCGCGGCGCCCGGCGGCAAAACGGGAGCCGCAGCGGCAAGGCTAAACGGGCAGGGGCTTATAGTATCCAATGAAATAGTGCCAAGTCGCGCCAAAATACTCGAATCCACCGTTGAGCGCATGGGTATAGCTAACGCGGCGGTGATAAGCCGCAGGCCGGACGAGATTGCAAAAGCGATGCCGGAGTATTTCGACAGGGTGATAGTCGATGCGCCGTGCAGCGGGGAAGGCATGTTCCGCAAGGATGAGCGCGCAATAGAAGAATGGAGCGCGGAGCATGTTTCTTCCTGCGCCAACAGGCAGCGGCTTATACTTGAAAGCAGCGCGCAATGCGTTGCCAAAGACGGCATGCTGATATATTCCACCTGCACTTTCTCACGCGAGGAAAACGAGGACAATATAGAGTGGTTCCTTAAAACGCATACGGATTTTGAACTTGCTGAGCAGCGCAGGCTTTATCCGCACACGTTCGCGGGGGAGGGGCACTTTGCCGCGGTGCTTAGGCGAAGGGGCGGCAGCGTGCGCCCTTATGCGCCGCTGAAGCTTACCCCGTGCAAAGATAAGGCGTATGCCGAATTTATTAAAGATACGTTCACAGTGCCTCCCAAGGGCACGGCGTATGAATATATGAACGGTGTGAACATAATTTCCGCGGAGCTGCCTGAAGCGATAGCGCCCATGCTCAGGCGCAGCGTTGGAGTTTATGCCGGGGAGCTGCAAAAGGGCCGCTTTGTGCCGCACCACACGCTGGTTATGGCGGAGCACGGCGGCGAATACGCCCGTATGCTGTCGCTTGACGAAAGCGACGCGCGCCTTGCGGCATATATGCGCGGGGAGGAGATAAACTGCCCTGAGGCTTGGCGCGGGTACTGCGCCGTGGCGTATCGTAACCACCCGATAGGCTGGGGCAAGGCGGTTGGCGGCAGGATGAAGAACCATCTTCCAAAGGGCTTGAGAGCATGGTGAACGGCATACTGAAATGCAATAAAATAATGGTTATAGGCTGCCCGGGCGGCGGCAAAAGCACGTTTGCAAGGGCATTGGGCGAAATAACCAAGCTGCCGGTATATCATTTGGATATGCTTTTCTGGAACGCGGACAAGACAAACGTAGACAGGGAAACGTTCCTTTTACGGCTTGGCAGCGTGCTTGAAAAAGACCGTTGGATAATAGACGGCAATTACAGCTTTTCAATGGAAATGCGGCTGAAGGAATGCGATGCGGTGTTCTTTTTGGATTACCCGGCGAAGGTATGCCTTGACGGGGTGCGCACGCGCATGGGCAAGCCGCGGCCTGATATGCCGTGGATAGAGCAGGAATATGACGAGGAGTTTATTCAATTCATAAAGAGCTTCAAAACGGAGCGCTGCCCGCAAATATACGCCCTGCTTGAAAAATACGGCGATAAGCCCAAGGTTGTTTTCAAGACACGCGCGGAGGCGGAGGAGTTTCTTGAAGCGGTAAGAGATAAAACAAAATAAAACAGCGGCACGGCGCATTGCACAGACATGCGTTGTGCGGTATAATTTCAAAAAATCGCACGATAGGCAGCAGAGAAGAAGGAGAAGCGTAAAAATGGAACTGAACGGAAAAATATGGCTTGCAAAGTCGGACGAAAAGGTGTTTCTTGAGCCCAAAATGGCCAACCGACACGGCTTTATTGCCGGCGCAAGCGGCACGGGCAAAACAATAACGCTCAAGGTGCTGGCGGAGTCCTTTTCTCAGCTGGGCGTGCCGGTGTTCCTTGCGGACATAAAGGGAGACCTTGCCGGCATGTGCAAGGCGGGCGTGCACAGCGAAAGCATGGAAAAGCGCATAAATAAGCTTGGGATAGAGGATTGGCGCTACCGCGTGTTTCCAACGCGGTTTTGGGATATATACGGCGAATACGGCCACCCCGTAAGGACAACCGTAAGCGAAATGGGGCCGATGCTTTTGAGCAGGCTGATGGACCTGAGCGACGTGCAGAGCGACGTATTGAACCTTGTGTTCAAAATTGCGGACGATAAGGGGCTGCTGCTCATAGACATAAAGGATCTTAAGGCCATGCTGCGCTACGTTGGCGAAAACCGGGCGGAGTTTTCCGAGGAATACGGAAACATGAGCGCGCAGAGCCTGGGCGCGATACAAAGGAGCCTTATAACGCTTGAGGATGAAGGCGGCGCGGAATTCTTCGGCGAACCGGCGATAGATATACGCGACTGGATGCAGCGCGACGAGCAGGGCAGGGGATACATAAACGTGCTGCACAGCGTGAAGCTTGTGCAGAATCCTACGCTGTATGCAACGTTCATGCTGTTTTTGATGAGCGAGCTGTTTGAAAAACTGCCGGAGCGCGGAGACGCCGAAAAGCCGGAGATGGTGTTCTTCTTTGATGAGGCGCATCTTTTGTTCAGCGACGCGCCGAAGGTGCTTGTGCAGAAAATCGAGCAGGTGGTGAAGCTTATCCGCTCAAAGGGCGTTGGCATATATTTCATTTCGCAAAGCCCGTCGGACATTCCGGACAGCGTGCTTGCGCAGCTTTCAAACCGCGTGCAGCATGCGCTCAGGGCATATACGCCAAGCGAACAGAAGGCTGTAAAGACCGCCGCGCAGACATTCCGCACAAATCCCGCGTTCGATACGCAAACGGCAATAATGGAACTTGGCGTTGGCGAGGCGCTTGTATCCTGCCTGGATGAAAACGGCGTGCCGGGCATAGTGCAGCGCGCGTTCATACTGCCGCCGCAAAGCCGCATGGGCACCATTACGGACGAGGAGCGCCGCGCTGTTATAGACGCAAGCGACATGAAGCATAAATACGACAAGGCGGTAGACAACTTCTCCGCCTACGAATACTTTGAACAGCAGAACGGGGAGCCGGAAAAGGAGGAGGAACGGGCGGTAAAGCAGGTGGAGCGGGAGGAAAAGAAGGCCGCAAGGAACGCCAAAAAGCCAACGGCCGCAGCAAAAACGGTTAAAAAGAAAAAGTCCGCCGCAAGCAAGGCAATGACCCGCGTTACAAACAGCGCCATGAGCACCATAGGCCGCGAGCTTGGCCGCTCCATAATACGGGGCATATTCGGTTCAATAAAATAACGGAGGGGATAGTATATGAAGGAAAAGAACAAGAAACTTATAAGTGAAGTTATAAAAGATATTGAGCACGACATGACAGACGAGGAGATACTTAGCCTGCTTGCAAGCAGCAAAGTATCCGAAAACACAAGCAAATCGGCAAAGGATGAATACTCGTTCGGCCAGCGCATGGCGGATAAAATAGCAAAGTTTGCGGGAAGCTGGGGCTTCATATTCTCATTTGTAGCGGTGCTGATACTTTGGATGGCGGTGAACATATTATTGGCAGACGGCGCGTTTGACGCATATCCGTTCATATTGCTCAACCTTGTGCTGTCCTGCGTGGCGGCAATACAGGCGCCGCTGATAATGATGAGCCAGAACCGGCAGGAGGAAAAGGACCGCCGACGCGCCGAGAACGACTATAAGGTCAACTTAAAGACGGAAATAATGATAGAGGACATGCACAATAAGCTTAACCGCATACTGTCGCAGCAGGAAAAAATATTGGCATACATAAAGGCGCAGGAGGAGAAAGAAGAGAGCAAGAACGCATAAGTCGTTTTCTTTCGCCGCATATGCACACATTTCGCTCCCGATGAGTACTATATCTTAGAATTGCCCATCGGGGCGAATAACAAGGAGGAAAGCATATGTGTAGCTCTTGCAACGGAAACAACTGGTGGTGGATAATAATACTTATCCTGCTTGCCGGCGGCTTCAGCAATAACGACTGCGGCTGCGGCTGCAACAATGACTGCGGCTGCAACGGGAACAACTGGTGGTGGATAATAATACTTATCCTGCTCGCCGGCGGTTTCAGCAACAATGGCTGCGGCTGCGACAACGGCTGCGGCTGCAACAACAATAATTCCGGCTGCGGCTGCGGCTGCAACTAAGCATATCCCTGCGCGGCATACGCGCGGAATATACAAAGAGCGGGGGCAAATATCCCCGCTCCTTTTGCGTGCGTTAAGCGCTGCTTTAATCAGTTGTTTCCCGCACCGTGCTTCATTGCATGGGCGCAGATGGCTTCGTAGGTTTCCTGGCTTATGTCGTGCTCTATTTTGCATGCGTCCTTTTCCGCAGTTATTTCGTCTATGCCAAGGCTCACAAGGAACTTGGTCAGCGTATGGTGCCTGTCCAGCATTTTTGATGCTATCTCCATGCCGCTGTCTGTCAGCGTTATAAGCCCGTCTATATCCATTGTGATGTAGCCGTTTTCCCTCAAACGCTTTGTGGTATAGGTAACGCTCGGCTTGGTCACGCCCAAATATTCGGCAATGTCTATGGAGCGAATGTAACCGCGCCTGTTTTTCATTATAAGCATAGCCTCAAGGTAGTCCTCTGATGCCCTAAGTATCTTCATGCAGCTTTGCGCCGTCCTCTCAATAAATTACTTATTAAGTTAACACACACTCGGCGAAAAAGCAAGCGTTCAGGCAATAAAGCAAAAAATGTTCAAAAGGGGGTTGACATATAAGGTTAGAGGTGTTAAACTATGCCACGGTTAAAGAAGCTTAACTTAATGAAATTAACATTAGTTAAACAAAGTTAACCATTATTTTTTCATCAACGGTTAGCGTGCACTAACCTTGGGATGAGGAGGAGAGAACATGATGCCGCTTACGCTTGCAAACATGGGCGAAGAACAGATAATCCGTAAGGTGGGCGGAAGCCCGGAGGTGAAGAAGCACCTTGAGGATATGGGCTTTGTCCCCGGCGGGAACGTTACGGTGGTGTCCGCATTGGGCGGCAACGTAATAGTTAAGGTAAAAGAAGCCCGCGTAGCCATAAGTGAAGAGATGGCGCGCAAAATAATGATTTGATTAAATTTAAATAAATCAACCAAACTGACAAAAAGGAGAGGACAGCAATGAAGACGCTTAGAGACGTTAAGATCGGCGAGACCGCGAAGGTCGTGAAGCTGCACGGCGAAGGCCCCGTGAAGCGCCGCATCATGGACATGGGCATCACCAAAGGCACGGAGGTTTTCGTGCGCAAGGTGGCGCCGCTGGGTGACCCGATGGAGGTTACCGTGCGCGGTTACGAACTGAGCCTGCGCAAGGCGGACACCGAAATGATAGAAGTACAGGAATAATTTTTTGTTACAAGGTTAGATTGACTTAACCGAAAGGAGCAGAACATGGCAATAAAGATAGCCCTTGCGGGCAACCCGAACTGCGGCAAAACGACGCTGTTCAACGCGCTCACCGGCTCCAACCAGTTCGTGGGTAACTGGCCGGGCGTAACGGTTGAAAAGAAGGAAGGCAGGCTGAAGAAGCACGACGACGTTATCATAATGGACCTGCCCGGTATTTACTCCCTTTCCCCTTACACCCTTGAGGAGGTTGTTGCGCGTAACTATTTGATAACCGAAAGGCCGGACGCGATACTGAACATCATCGACGGCACCAACCTTGAGCGTAACCTTTACCTCACCACACAGCTTACGGAGCTTGGTATCCCAGTGGTGATAGCCATCAACATGATGGACGTTGTAAAGAAGAACGGCGACAAGATAAACGTGAGCGAGCTTTCCCGCCAGCTTGGCTGCGAAATAGTTGAAATATCCGCCCTGAAGGGCACCGGCGTTATGGAAGCGGCGGAGGCTGCGGTAAAGGCCGCCAAGTCCACCAAGACCGTGCCGATGCACACCTTCTCCGGCCCCGTGGAGCATGCCATTGCGCATATTGAAGAAGCGGCTGTGCATAACATGAGCGCCGAACAGCAGCGCTGGTACGCCATAAAGATTTTCGAGCGCGATGATAAGGTGCTTGAGAAGCTGAACATTCCCGCCGATACCATGAACCATATCGAGCAGGACATAGCGGCGGCTGAAAAAGAGCTGGACGACGACGCCGAATCCATAATCACCAACGAGCGTTACGTCTACATTGCGGAGATAATAAAGAGCTGCTACAAGAAAAAGAATGCCGGCAGCCTTTCCACCTCCGATAAGATAGACAAGATAGTGACCAACCGCTGGCTGGGCCTGCCCATATTCGCGCTGGTAATGTTCCTTGTTTACTACATCTCCATGGTCACCGTAGGTGCTGCGGCTACCGACTGGGCAAACGACGGCCTGTTCGGCGATGGTTTCCATCTGTTCGGCATTGGCAGCGCTCAGTATGAAGAAGTAAGCGAAGAATACACCAACGCCATGAACGCCATCAACGCCTTCGTTGAGATCGATACCGAGGCTGACGACTTCGACGAAGCCGCTGCTCTTGAGGAGATAAAAAACTTCGTTCCCGAATCCGCCACCGGCACCGTTGAGGTTGAGGATGAGGAGACCCTGGCCGTTAACGAGCTGACCGCTTACTACGATAAGATCCCCGCCGGCGAGGAAAAGTACGATAACGTTGTTCCCGTGACCTATGTTGACGCGGCTGCTTACATTGAAAAAAACGGCTTTGAAGAGCCCGATCCCGCCAACTACGGCGTGTGGGTGCCCGGCGTACCCGTGCTGGTAGGCAACGCGCTTGAAAGCGCAAACGCCGCCGAGTGGCTGCAGGGCCTGATACTTGACGGTATCGTCGCCGGCGTTGGCGCGGTGCTTGGCTTCGTGCCTCAGATGCTGGTGCTGTTCCTGCTGCTCGCCTTCCTTGAGGCCTGCGGCTACATGGCCCGTATCGCATTCGTACTGGATAGGGTGTTCCGCAAGTTCGGCCTTTCCGGCAAATCCTTCATTCCTATGCTCATCGGCGTTGGCTGCGGAGTTCCCGGCGTAATGGCCAGCAGAACCATAGAGAACGAGCGCGACAGGCGCATGACCATAATGACCACCACCTTTATCCCCTGCGGCGCTAAGGTGCCCTTCATCGCCATGATAGCCGGCGCCATGTTCGGCGGCTCCGCCCTGGTATCCATCAGCGCTTACTTCATCGGCATGGCCGCGATAATCGTATCCGGCATAATGCTCAAAAAGACCAAGATGTTCGCAGGCGAACCCGCTCCCTTCGTTATGGAGCTGCCTGCTTACCATTGGCCCACCCTTGCTAACGTACTCAGGAGCATGTGGGAGCGCGGCTGGAGCTTCATAAAGAAGGCCGGCACGATAATACTGCTCTCCACCATACTGGTTTGGTTCACCACTTACTTCGGAGTAGTGGACGGCACGTTCAGGATGCTTGCCGAGGACGAGATAGACTACTCCATACTGGCTGCCATCGGCAACACCATCGCCTGGATATTCACCCCGCTCGGATGGGGCAACTGGCAGGCTACCGTCGCTTCCATCACCGGCCTTGTTGCTAAGGAAAACATAGTCGGTACCATGGGCATACTGTACGGCGGCGGCGACGGCACCACCTATCAGAACATAGCGGCTGCCTTCACCGGCATCAGCGCCTACTCCTTCCTGGTATTCAACCTGCTCTGCGCGCCTTGCTTCGCCGCCATCGGCGCCATCAAGCGCGAGATGAACAGCGCCAAGTGGACCTGGTTCGCCATCGGTTATCAGTGCGGCTTCGCTTATGCCATCGCCCTTATGATAAACCAGTTTGGCAATGCCCTAACCGGCAACACCAATGTTATCGGCCTTGTATTCGCTCTTGCGCTGCTGGCCGGCATGATCTACATGCTTGTGAAGCCCTATAAGGAAGCTACCAAGCTGACCACCAACGTAAAGGTCTGATAGGCCCAAACGATATAAATCACCACGATCATTATTCTAAAAGAAGGAGGGATCCTCATGACGAACTGGTTTGCGGAAAACCTTGGAACAATAATCATTACGCTTGTGCTTGCGGGTGTGGTCGCGCTTATATGCGCCTACCTGATAGGCCAAAGGAAGAAAGGGAAGTCCTCCTGCGGCTGTAATTGCGCAAATTGCGCCATGCACGGCAAGTGCCATTCCCGGCGGTAAAACCAAAATGCGGGGGAGATGCGATTCGCGGCGCCTCCCTCGCGCTCTATAAAACAAAACAGGCTGAAGGAGGACATAGGGCCACATGGAAAAATGCATAAACGAACAGGCAAAGCAGCTTACGCCCTCCGCAATCAAATATCTTATGGCAACGGCTCAGCTTTGCAGCGCCGGTGAAGGCGCCCGCTGCGTGGACGTGGCGGCGCGGCTGAACGTATCAAAGCCCAGCGCACACGCAATGATACAGAATCTTTGCTCGCTTGGTCTTGCCACCAAAAAGCGCTATGGCATAGTGCGCCTTACGCCGGAAGGCGAAGCGCAGGCCAAACTGTGCGAAGCGTGCTACGCACCGCTGTACGAGCGGATGCATGCGGCGCTGGCGCTTGACGAGGAGCTTTGCCGCAGCGTTGCGCTGAACGTGCTTTCGCAGTCCTATGAAAGAATAGACGAGCTTGCCGAAAGCCTTAACACGGAAAATACTGCATACCCAATGAAGGAGATGTATTCATTATGATAAAGACCACACTCAGAATAGACGGAATGATGTGCGGCATGTGCGAAGCGCATGTGAACGATGCCATCCGCGCCCGCTTCAATGTGAAAAAGGTAACTTCATCCCATGCCAAGGGCGAATGCGTAATACTGTCCGAAGAGGCTTTGGACGAAACTGCCCTTCGCGCGGCAATAGCCGGCACGGGATACGAGCTGAAGTCCGTTAATTCCGAAAAATATAAGAAAAAAGGTTTCCTCGGCCTGTTCGGAGGCTAAGGAGAACAATAGGCGTCCGTACTCAGATCCTCCTGAATAAACTGAACGGACACAATAGATTTTGCGGCTCTTTGCTTAAAATGCCATCGGGGCAGGTGGCGTATTGGTGGAGAGCTGCTCTTTTTATGCGCCGCTGCATATGCTATAATAAATCCAAAGCCGGAATTATGATTGGAGGATGAGCCATGGCATACCGCGCCGCCATATGCGACGACTGCGCAGCGGATGCGCAATTTGTGAGCGAAATACTGAAAGCCTGGGCAGATGAGCGCGGGGCGGAGGTGAATGCGGAAATATATCCGTCCGCCGAAAGCTTTTTGTTTGCGTATGACGAAAACAAGGCTTACGACATGCTGCTGCTGGATATTGAGATGGGCGGCATGGACGGCGTGAGCATGGCGCGGCGCGTGCGCGCGGGGAACAAAACCGTGCAGATAATATTCATAACGGGATACAGCGACTATATTGCCGAAGGGTACGACGTTGCGGCGCTGCATTATCTTATGAAGCCCGTGAACAGGGAAAAGCTGTTCGGCGTGCTCGACCGCGCGGTAGAGCGGCTGAAAATAAGCCAGCGCTGCCTGAATTTGGACATGGGCGGGGAGATGGTGCGCATACCGCTTTATGAAATACGCTATATCGACGTGAGGCAGAATTACGTTACCGTGCATGCGGAGCATGAGTATACCGTTAAGCGCACGCTCAATGAATTTGAAAAGGAGCTTGACAGCGGCTTTACTCGCGTTGGGCGCAGCATGATAGTCAATCTTAACCGCATACGCCGCGTTACCAAGGCGGAGGTGATGCTCAACGACGGCACGGCGCTGCCGCTGCCACGCGGCGCATATGAGCCGCTGAACCGCGCAATAATCCAGAATACATGAGGTGAACGGCATGAAGTTCATATCAAGGCAAATAGATAAGCGCATAGCCGCGTATCAGCGGGAACTGATAGACACGCATTATAAAGAGGTGGACAATATGTATCGCCAAATGCGCGGCTGGCGGCACGATTACCGCAACCATATACAAATGCTGAAGGCGCTTGCGGCAAAGGGCGACATGAACGGCATAAACGATTATCTGAATATGCTGGATACCGATTTGAACACGGTTGATCTGGCAATAAAAACGGGTAACCCGATGGCGGATGCAATAATAAACAGCAAGGTATCCCTTGCCAAGGCCAAGGGCATAAAGGTGGAAATAGACGCGCATATTCCCGTTAAGCTTAAAATGAGCGAGCTTGATTTGTGCTGTATAATAGGCAATTTATTTGACAACGCGATAGAGGCAAGCCTTCCGCTTGACGAAAAGGACAGGCTTATCCGCGTATATATGGACATGAAGAATACGCAGCTTTATATATCCTTCACCAACTTTACGGCCGTAGGCAAGCAGAAAAAGATAGGCGCGCGCTTTGCCACAACAAAGGGAGAAGGCCACGGCTTCGGCCTTGTAAGGGTGGATACGATTGTTGAACGCCTTGGCGGGTACCTGAGCCGGAACAGCGAGGACGGCGCCTTTACCACGGAAATATTGATTCCGCAGGAGTAATATGCATTTCGTCACCCGATTTTAACGATTCGTCCCCAAAATGCGCCGCACATGGCGCATTTATGCTATCATACAGCCAAGTTGAAAACGGAAGGGGTGCTGCATCCGTAATGGAAGCGACAGATAAAAAGAAAACCAAACCAAAGTATAACATGTGGCAGAACACATGGTATATGGTGCAGACGGCGTGGGCAGCGTATAAGCCGGTGGTGCCAATGTGCATTGCGCTTGCGGTGTTGGGCGCGGCGTATGCCGCGGCGGAAATGCTTATAACGCCAATAATACTCGGCAAAATAGAATCCGCCGCGGCGGTGGGCGAGCTGATTGCCGCAATAGCCGCCTGCATGGGCGTGCTGCTTGTGCTGCGCGCGGGTAGAACCTATGTGGATATAAACACGCTTTTCGGCCGCATAGAAACGCGAACCGCTATATTGAACCGCATTGCGCTAAAGTCGGCGGCAACATCGTATTCCAATATGCTTGATACCCGCTTTATTGAGCATATGAACAATGCCTACCGCGTTGTTTCAAGCAACAGCCAGGCGACGGAGGCCATATGGAAAACATGGACGGATATACTGACCAACGTTATAGGCTTTGCGGTATATATAATACTGCTGCTTGAGCTTGACGCATGGCTTGTGCTGCTTGTTGCGGCAACGGCGGCGGTGAGCTACCTTGCATCAAAGCGCATAAACGAATGGGGCTACCGCCACCGCAAGGAGCGCATGGAATACAACGAAAAGCTTGAATATATAAACAGCGTTGCCATAGAGCGGAGCTACGCAAAGGATATCCGCATGTTCGGCCTTGCCAACTGGATAGAGGAGCTGTACGTTAAAACGCTGGGGCTGTACCGTGCGTTTGCCGTAAGGCAGGGAAGGGTGCAGATATGGGGCAACGTGATAGACATTGCGCTTACGTTTTTGCGCAACGGCGCGGCCTATGCCTACCTTATATGGTACACGCTTGAGCACGGCCTTGGCGCGGCGCAGTTCCTGCTCTATTTCGGCGCGGTTAGCGGCTTTGCCCAATGGGTAACGGGCATACTGGATAAATTCGGCACGCTGCATAGGCAAAGCCTTGATATAAGTGAGCTGCGCGATTACCTTGAATGGGAGGAGCCCTTTGACCTTGAAGGCGGGGAACGCATTGAAAAGCGCAGCGATATGCCCTGCGAAATACGGCTTGAAAACGTGCGCTATCGCTACATAGGGGCAGAGAAGGACACCATAAAGGGCCTTGATTTGACCATACACGCGGGCGAAAAGCTTGCAATAGTCGGCCTTAACGGCGCGGGCAAAACAACGCTTGTAAAGCTTATATGCGGCTTCCTTGACCCGACGGAGGGCAGGGTGCTGTTCAACGGCAAGGACGTTAAAACGCTGAACAGGCGGGATTATTACGCGCTGTTTTCGGCGGTGTTCCAGCAGTTTTCGCTGCTTGATACAAACATAATAGAAAACATTGCCCAAAGGATAGACGGCATAGACGGGCAGCGCGCGTGGGACTGCGCCGAAAAGGCCGGCCTTACGGAAAAGATAAAGTCATTGCCGAAGGGCATGTATACCCACTTTGGCCGCAGCGTATATGAGGACGGGGCGGAGCTTTCCGGCGGCGAAACGCAGCGGCTGATGCTTGCGCGGGCGCTGTATAAGGACGGGCCTATAATAGCGCTTGATGAGCCCACGGCGGCGCTTGACCCCATTGCCGAAAACGATATATATCAAAAATACAGCAGCATGACGCAGGGCAGAACGTCGCTTTTCATATCGCACCGCCTTGCATCAACAAGATTCTGCGACAGGATAATAATGCTGAAGGATGGCTGCATAAGCGAGGAAGGCACGCATGATGAGCTTATGCGCCGCGGCGGGGAATACGCAAAGCTGTTTGCCGTGCAAAGCAAGTATTATCGGGAAGGAGGGCGCGAATATGAAAACGAAAACCGAGAATAAATCATTTATACGGGCATGGAAGCTGAACATGCGGGCATTGAAGCTGCTGCATGGCGAAATGCCGGGCTGGTTTACGGCAACGATACTTAACGGACTGCTCACAGCCGCCGCGCCGTACGCCGCAATATGGTTCTCCGCACGGCTGATTGCCGAGCTTTGCGGCGGGCGGGACGTAAACGTGCTGACGCGCTATGTTATATTGATATTGGCAAGCTCCGCGCTGCTTATGCTGCTGAAGGCCATGGCGTCGCGCCGGGTGGAAGCGGAGGATGAAACAAAATATTTCGGCGTGCGGAACATATTCATAAAGAAGATGCTGAGCATGGACTTTGTGGATGCGGACAGCCAGCATGTGTTTGACCTTAGAGCCGGAATAGAACAGAACGAAAACTATTCCATGCTCGGCCTGCCGCGGGCGTTTGAGATATTTCAGGTGTCCGTTGAAGCCGGCTTCAGAATAATCGGCGGCGTTGCGCTTACGGTAAGCCTGTTCGCAAGCAAAATTCCTGACGATTCAAAGGGAATAATGTTCCTTAACAGTCCCATTGCCGCGGCAATAATGCTTGCGCTGCTGATAGGCGCGGCAATAGCCGCGCCGGCATGCTACAACAGGGCGGATAGATTCTGGAGCGATTATGCGCCGACGGCAACGCTCGGCAACCGTATTTTCAGCTTTTTCGGCTTTATTGCAAGGCTGCCGAACAGGCGGGCGGATATGCGCATGTATACTCAGCAGCAAAATGTGTGCGGCCCGTATTTGAAGAATACAAACATGTTCGGCGTAAGGTCCGGCCTTGCAAAGGATGCAAAGGGCAAAATGGGCGCGTTCTATGTGCTTTCCGCCTGCATTGCGGTGCTGCTCAACGGCGCGGTATATCTGTTCGTATGCCTTAAAGCCTACGGCGGGGCATTCGGCCTTGGCGAGGTTACGCAGTACATCGGCGCAATAACGGCGCTGTTCGGCGGGCTAAACCAGTTCATAGAGCAGCTCGGCAAGCTTAAGGTGAACGCGGCCTTCCTTGAAAAGGTGGGCGAATTGCTGGATATGCCCAATACAATGTATAAGGGCAGCCTTACTACGGAGAAGCGCAGCGACAGGAAATACAGCGTGGAATTCCGCAACGTGTCCTTCAAATATCCGGGCAGCGATGCCTATGCGCTCAAAAACATGAACATAAAGTTCCGCGTGGGCAGCCGCCTTGCGGTTGTGGGCATGAACGGCAGCGGCAAAACAACGTTCATAAAGCTGCTGTGCCGCCTATACGACCCCACGGAGGGCGAAATAATGCTAAACGGCATAGATATTCGCAAATACCGCTACGATGAATACATGAACATATTCTCGGTAGTGTTCCAGGACTTCAAGCTTTTTGCCCTGCCGCTTGGCCAAAACGTTGCAACAAGCAGTACATATGACGAAAAGCGCGTTACGGACTGCCTTATAAAGGCGGGCTTTGGGGAAAGGCTGAAAACGCTTGAAAAGGGGCTTGATACATATTTGTATAAGCAGCTTGATAAGGACGGCGTGGAAATGTCCGGCGGGGAGGAGCAGAAAATAGCCATAGCGAGGGCATTATATAAGGACGCACCGTTCATAGTGCTGGATGAGCCTACGGCAGCGCTTGACCCGGTGGCGGAGGCGGAGATATACGAAAAATTCAACGATATTGCCGGCGATAAAACGGCGATATACATAAGCCACAGGCTGTCAAGCTGCAAATTCTGCGACGAGATCGCCGTATTCGACGGCGGGAGGATGATACAGTTCGGCACGCATGAAGAGCTGCTTGCCGACGAAGGCGGCAAATACCACGAACTTTGGTATGCACAGGCGCAATATTATGCCGAGCAGAAGAAAAGGGCTGCGGAAATGGAGCAAATGGTGTAAAATAGCACCATAAAACAGGAAGGAGCGGCCTAACATGGACGAAATCACGCTGATAGTAACTTACCGCTGCAAGGACGGCAAGCGCGGCAGCTTTGTGCGCGACGTGGCGGCGCAGGGCATACTGGATAAAATATTGCAGGAAGAAGGCTGCATGGCGTATAAATACGCAATGAGCGCAACGGATGAGGATGAGCTGATATTGATAGAGCGCTGGGCAAGCGAAGCATTGCAGCAGGCGCACCTTGCGCGGGAGCATATGCAGCAGCTTAAAAGCATAAAAGAGCGCTATGTTATATCCACAACGGTGGATAAACTAAAACAGTATTAAAAAAGCCCCGGAAAGGGGCGGTGCCGGTACGCTGAATCACAGCGTGCCGGTCTTTTTTACTTTATGGTAATTGAGCACAAGGCAAATGAGGAACGGTATGCTTGCATAGCCGAAAACAGGATAAATTATGCCTATAAGATTGCCGAAACCAAGCAGACTGAGCGCGAAGGACACAAGCAGCAGCGCGGTAGTGAAAAGCTTTCCGTGTTTGTTTATGCCGGCAAAATGCAGCTCGGTTTGGCTGACAACGGCGCATATGGACGAAAGGCACGCACCGAACATGCCAAAGCCCATCAATAAACTGTATGCCACGCTGAGCGTGGGGTGAAGTCCGCTTGCAAGGGCGGACATAGGCAGCTCGTTTTGCCCGGAGGATGGGAGAACAGACATTGCGGCTATCATGCTCCATGCAAGTACTATAAGAAGCACGCTGCCCATGCTAAGGCCGCGGCGGACGGTTTTTTTGCCATCCATAAGCTTTGCCGTGGGCACAAGTATGGATATTGTCCCGAAAAGATTATATGCCGCATAGGTAACAAAGCCTATTATCCAGTTCGGCATCAATGCGGATACGCTGCCGTTTGCGGGCGCAAAGCTGAAGCCGTTTTTTATAAGCACCCATGCGGCAAGCAGCACGGCCATTACCGTGGTAACGGGAACAAGCAGCGAAAACACAGCAACCAACCCCTGCATGCCGAGCAGGGCCACCGCTGCGACTATAACCGTGAAAAAAAGCCCGCCCAACCATGCGGGTATGGGCAAAAGCTGATGGATAAGCGTAGATGCGCCGGCTATCATGATTATGCATACGCCGACCAGCAGCAGGTTTTGCATGGCGCTTACGGCGGCGCGCAGCTTCGGATGATCGCCACATGTCATAAGGCGGCCCATGTCCTCCTGACCGGTCAATTGTATAAGCCTCAGGTTAGCATAGTTTACATAGAAAAACAGCGCAGCCGTGCCTATGAAGCCAATAAGCCCGACGGGGCCGAAGCAGGCGAAAAACTGCCAAAGCTCCTGACCGGATACGAAACCGGCGCCAAGGAATATGCCGGTGTAAGACATTGCCAACTGCGTGGTACTAAGCTTTTTCATAGGATACGCTCCCTGTAACGCTGCATATGTGCGGCATGCCGCCAACGCGGTATTATATCAGCGTTGCGCCGCGCAGGCAAGAACTTTCATGTTTTTGCGATATATGATATAATAACCTCAGCTTTTGGTGAAAACGGAGGGAATAGGATTGGGCGTTATTGTTATAGGCGCAATATTTGTTGATATAAAGGGCTATCCTTCGGAGGTGTATATTCCCGGCGGCAGGAACGCGGGCAGGGTGGAGCAGGTGCATGGCGGCGTGAGCCGAAATATAGCAGAGGATATTGCAAACGTTGAACTGAGACCGACGTTTATAAGCCTTGTGGACGACACGGGCGTTGGCGCGGACGTTATAAAAAAGCTGAATGCGCACAAGGTGAACACGGATTACATACGCGTTACGCCGGACGGAATGGGCACATGGCTGGCCGTTTTCGGCAACAACGGCGACGTGGTGGCGGCAATATCAAAACGGCCCGATCTGCACCCGATATACGACATATTGGCGCAGCATGGCGATGAAATATTTGAAAAGGCGGACAGTATAGCAATTGAAATAGATATAGATAAGGATATCGTTAAGCTGGTTTTCGCCCTGGCGGAAAAGCACAATAAGCCCGTTTACGCCGTTGTGTCCAATATGCGCATAGCGTTTGAGCGGCGCGACTTTTTGCGCTCCACGCAGTGCTTCGTATGCAATCAGCAGGAGGCGGGCATTCTTTTCAGCGACGATTATGATGATAAGACTCCGGCTGAAATGGCGGATATACTATCCCGCCGCATAAAGGCGGCGCAGATACCGCGCATGGTTGTAACAATGGGCGAGCAGGGCGCTGTATACGCCACGATGGATGGCGAAAGCGGCGTTTGCCCGGCGAAGCATGTTGACGTTAAGGATACTACCGGCGCGGGCGATGCTTTCTTCTCCGGCACGGTAATAGGGCTTACATACGGGAAGAACATAGCGGAAGCCTGCGAAATAGGCACGCGCCTTGCGGCAAGCGTTATTTGCACATCCGAAAACGTGTGCCCGAGATTTTTGCCGGAGGAGTTTGGGCTGGACGTAAATATAAGCGATTGAGCAAAATTATTTTTGAACAATCTGCATGATATGGCAAATACGGCATTGACAGGAAGCGAGCTTTCTGATAAAATGCATAAATGTCGGCAGAGAGCGGAAAGCCGTTTCCGGCGACGCCGATACGATACAGCGCCTAAGGGGTGCGTGAGCGCCTGTAGCTCAGCTGGATAGAGCAACGGCCTTCTAAGCCGTAGGTCCAGGGTTCGAATCCCTGCGGGCGCGCCAAGTATATGGTGGGTATAGTTCAGTTGGTTAGAATGCCAGATTGTGGCTCTGGAGGTCGTGGGTTCGAGTCCCACTACCCACCCCATTTACTTCCCCAAGGCGTTTTTTGCGCAGGATTGGGGTGTCGCCAAGCGGCTAAGGCCCCGGATTTTGATTCCGGTATACGCAGGTTCGAATCCTGCCACCCCAGCCAAGTATGACCCGTTAGCTCAGTCGGTAGAGCACTTGACTTTTAATC
>ULVO01097212.1_pt1 | contig 26155 bp, 25 predicted proteins | sample 1959521 | NCBI WGS metagenome assembly ULVO01 (sample SAMEA4835788, study PRJEB28245) | human gut metagenome | biome: gut microbiome; material: fecal sample | place: Denmark | collected 2008
CTTTTTAATTACATGGTGGGTATAGCGAAGTTGGTTATCGCGTCAGATTGTGGCTCTGAAGGCCCAGGGTTCGAATCCCTGTACTCACCCTTTAATGGGCTATCGCCAAGCGGTAAGGCACAGGGTTTTGATCCCTGCATCTCGTTGGTTCGAATCCAACTAGCCCAGCTTGGATCGTGAAGCTGTAACGATTCGGCTGGTCGCGATTTCCATTAATCGGTTTACGAATCGAAGATGTATGGGCTCATAGCTCAGCTGGTAGAGCACTAGACTTTTAATCTAGGTGTCCCGGGTTCAAACCCCGGTGGGCTCACTTTAATAATGAGAGTAAGAAGAACGCGTATGCGTTCTTTTTTTTGCTTTTTTATCAGGCTTTCATTTTTATATGGAAGAAAAGAGTGGCTTGGAGTATAATGCAGTGTAAATAAAATATAATTATTCATTAATTTGAATTGAATGGAGCAGAGTATGGGAAAGAAAAGGTTAAGAACTATTATGGACATTGCAGCCGCGTTAATGGCTGCAGCAGGAATAGTATTGGCAATATGCCCGGTTAGTATAAAAGCCGGTACTGATTCAGGGAAAGCACTTGAAGATGGAAAATGGCAGACAGTTAAGCTTGGAACGCAGTCGGACAAGATGAAAGATGCGTCATATGACGCTGCGTCAGGGACTCTGCAGCTTAATTCGGGCAGCAATGGTAAGATGGCCAATACCGGGCAGTCAGGGTTTGTGATGTATTATACTAAGGTCAAATCAGACGATTACAATGTGACTGTAAGAGGAAGATTTCACGTAACAAAGGTAGACAAAGCAGATAATCAGTCTTCTTTTGGAATAATTGTCACAGACAGCCTTGGAAGCAAAGATGCAAGTGCTGATTACCTGAATCAGGCCGAGATATGTGCAGCAACAAAAAATGAGGCAACAAAGACATGTATTCCGGGAATAAGAACTCTGTTTGGTAATATAGATGCGTCGGGAAAGAGTAATAATGGTGGCACGTGTGATGTGACGCAGTATTTTGACAAGGACGCAACAGTGTTTAAATCAGACAATGCAAAGAGCCTGTATTATAATTTTGAAGTTGTTAAAGACAGCAACGGATATGTATTTAATTACTACAGTGATGACTGGAGTAAGATTAATTACTCAAAGCGCATTTATAATCCTGAGAAGCTTCTTAAGCAGGATAAAGAGAATGTGTATATCGGTTTTTATGCAAGCCGTATAGGGACTGTAGAGGTTACTGATATTTCTTATGAACAGCACACACCTACGGCAGAAGAAAAAGCAGCTGTTGATAAATCAGCGTGGGCAGATTATGACAAGGTATCGGTTAAGACATTTAACGGAACGACTACATCATCCGATGATTACATATATCGTTTTACAGGTAATGTAAAAGGAACACTAACGGTAAAGGATGACCATGGCAATATATATATAGACGGGCAGGAGATATCTTCAGGAGATGCGGTAAAGTTTGCATTGTCTGATAAGGGCATCAGCCTTCCGATGGGTGATACTACATTTATCACAACGGTTAAGCCATATGAAAACGCTATAAATGCAGATGGCAGCAGGGAATACTCCGACAGGCTTTTGCTAAAGGATTATTCACCTGTAGAGATAAAAGATAAAGTAACAAGAAAAGACGCAGTGGCAGCAGGAAACGGCATTGTCTATGTATCACCACAGGGGGCGGCAGATGCTTCAGGAACAAAGGAAGCTCCTGTAGATATAGCAACTGCGGCAGCGTATGCCAAGGCAGGCCAGACAATAGTTCTGCTTGACGGAACATATAATATGAAGACGGTGCTTTCAATTACATACAGCGTAAGCGGAACAAAGGATGCGCCTATTACACTTAAGGCTGAGAATGCAGGCAGAGCAGTGTTTAATGGATCTTCAATTGCCAAATCATCGGATGCGGTAATTTCGTTAAAAGGTAATTACTGGAATATATACGGAATAGATGTATGTAACGCTTCAGACGGAACCAAGGGAATACATGTGTCAGGAAGCAATAATACAATAGAAATGTGTAACATTTATGAGAATGGTTCTACAGGCCTTCAGATAAGTTACTCCGGCGGCGAACCGTCAGAATGGTGGCCTTCGGGAAATCAGATTAAGAATTGCTCATCATATTATAATTGTGACAGTAAGCAGAATGATGCAGATGGATTTGCCGCCAAGCTGTCAGTTGGCAGTGACAATGTATTCGACGGATGTATTGCATATTCTAATGCTGATGACGGATACGATCTGTATGCCAAGGATACAGAAGGATATGGCCCGATAGAGCCTGTTACGATACAGAATTCACTTGCATATAATAACGGAATGCTTAAAGACGGAAGTAATTCCAAGGCGAGTGGTAATGGCTTCAAGCTTGGTGGAGAAGGTCTTACCGGAAAACATGTGCTTAAAAATTGTGTGGCATGGAATAACGGAGGTTCGGGAATAATGAGTAATAATGGGCCGGACTGCCGGGTATATAATTGTACATCAGTGGATAACGGACATTTTTCAAGAACGGGCGGAACGGACAGCAGGAATAATTACCAGCTTACACCTAAGAACGGCGAAAAGTATTCAGGGAATACGGGATATGTCCTTGAAAATGTAATCAGCTTTTATACGGCGGCTGTTACCGATTCCGGGAAAATGGCATCTGACAAGTTTACACTTAAAGGACAGAATGAGGATGTCATCTACAAAACGAACAACTATATTTGTAAGAATATAGACAGCAGGGAATGTGTTAATAAGGATGGAAGCAAGGTATCTGCAGACTGGTTTGAATCAGTGGATTATAATAACATAGTTCCTACGCGTGACAGTGACGGAAGTATAGACATGCATGGATTATTTGTCCTTACGGATAAGGCTCCGTCAGGCGTAGGTGCAGTTATAGGTGCAGCAGATTCTTATGATACGGCAGTGATTAGTTCCGATGTTCCAAAACAGAATAAAAATACCGGCAAAGGTGTAATATATGCAGTATTTGTGGTAATAATAGCAGCAGTTGCAGTGGCTTATGTGTGCGTTAAAAAGAAGAAGCACTAGGAACAGGAACTAGAATAATATGGAGGCCTGCATGAATATATTTGACATAATCGGTCCGGTAATGGTAGGACCATCCAGCTCACATACGGCAGGGGCTGTGAGGATAGGATATATATCGCGGAAGCTTATGGGAGAGCCTGTCAGTAAGGCACAGATTAATCTGTACGGTTCATTTCTTGCAACAGGTAAAGGGCATGGTACAAGGAAGGCTCTTGTGGCAGGACTGCTTGGAATGAACACTGATGACATGAGAATACCGGACAGCTTCGAGATTGCAAAGGAGCAGGGGATGGAGGTGCATTTTGGTGAAGCGCGGCTGAAGGATGCACATCCGAATACGGCGCAGCTTATACTTACCGGGCAGTCAGGAAGGCAGCTTGAAGTGATAGGCCAGTCCATAGGCGGTGCAAGGATAAATATTGCACAGATTGACGGAATTGATACCAATTTCTCAGGCGATTACCCGACACTTGTTGTTCATAATCTTGACCAGCCGGGGCATGTTGCAGAGGTAACATCAATGCTTTCGCACAAAGGTGTTAATATAGCAACCATGCAGCTGTACCGCTCAAACCGCGGCGGCGAGGCTGTAATGGTACTTGAGTGTGATCAGGAGATACCGGAGGATGGAATCAGATGGCTTGAGAAGGTGGAAGGCGTGAAGAAGGTTACATACCTTTCGATTGAGTAGAATAAAAAGGAGACAGTTATGGCAGGATATCATTCCGTAAAAGATATTCTTACAATTTGTTCAGATGAAAATCTTCCGATATGGAAGGTCATTATGGAAGAGGACTGCATTGAGAGACAGGTAGTGCAGAGCGAATCATTTGCAGGCATGAGAGCCATGTACACTGCCATGAAGCAGGCGGACAAGTCATATGACAGCAGGCTCAGGTCAGCAAGCGGGCTTGCTGGTGGTGATGGCGAGAAACTTCACATATACAATATGTCTGATAAAAAGCTGTGCAGTGATTTTACGTCACTGGCAATGGAAAAGGCAGTTAAGATGGGGGAATCCAATGCATGCATGCGGCGTATAGTTGCCGCACCTACAGCCGGCTCATGTGGAGTTATACCGGCAGTGTTCATAGCGTATGAAGAGATTTTCAATGTGCCTGAGGACAGGATTGTTGAAGCGATGTTCATAACAGCGGGAATAGGAGCAGTAATAGCAGAGAATGCAAGCATAGCCGGAGCATCCGGTGGATGTCAGGCGGAGATAGGTTCTGCAAGTGCAATGGCAGCAGCAGGGCTTGCATATCTTGCGGGCGGTGATAATGACTGCATAGTTAACGCAATGGCGATGGCACTTAAAAATATGCTTGGCCTTGCGTGTGACCCTGTATGCGGGCTTGTTGAAGTGCCATGCATAAAGCGTAATTCTGCAGGCGCTGTCAATGCAATAGCATCTGCACAGATGGCACTTGCAGGTATAAGAAGTGCAATTGATCCGGATGAGGTGATTGATACGATGCGAAGAATAGGCAACGCAATGCCTGCAGGTCTCAAAGAGACAAGCGAGGGAGGTCTTGCACAGACACCATCAGCCCTTAAGATAAAAGAGAAGCTTGAAGAAATATAAATGAAATAAAATAATAATCAACAGAGGAGTAATATTAATGTTTAATCCGGCAAGTATATTAAAGATAAAAGGTGCATGGGACAGATTCACGGCAAATCATCCGAAATTCCCCATGTTCTTACAGGCGGTGAGCAAAGGTGCAATAAGGGAAGGTACTATAATTGAGGTACATGTGAAGCAGCCGGGAGGCGAGGACATATGCACTAATGTTAAGATATCACAGTCAGACCTGGAGCTGTTTGAGGAGATTAAGAATGTCAGATAAATGTCTGGTTATGTTCTGCGGTGGTGTAGAGACACAGGAATTCTTCTCATATGAGCTTGCAAAGGAATTTGACAGGCTGGGTTACAGGATATTTTTCTATAATCTTATGAGTGATGAATTAAGCTTCAGGCAGCTTAAGGCGTTTGTTGAGGATGCACGAAGGACAGGCAGCAGCATTTATATGCTGTCTTTTAACTTCAACGGGCTTGCGGGAGAGAGGTTTCTCTATGCTGATGATGGAAGCGTATTCTGGGATACACAGGATATCCCATGTATGAATATAGTGCTCGACCATCCGTTTTATTATCATAAGTATATTGCAAAGCTGCCTGTGAGATACCGCCAGGTGAGTATAGATAAGAATCACGAGGCGTATATGAAACGATTTTTTCCTGAAATAAAGCTTGCAGGTTTTCTTCCTCTTGCCGGTACAATGCTTGAAACCGGCGAAGACCTGATACCATGGGAAGAGCGTCCGATGGATATTGTAATGACAGGCAATTATACAAGACCTGAGACATTTGACAGGTACATAGCACATCTCGACAGGGAATATCGGGATTTTTATCATGAGATACTGGATGTGCAGCTTGCCAATCCGGACAAGACGCTTGAACAGATAGCAGAACCGATGCTTGTCAGGGAGCTTGACGGCCAGGGAAGTGATAATGGAAAGCTGTCAGATGATGATATAAAAAGCTGTTACGCCAATATGATATTTATAGATCTGTGGGCAAGATTCCATTATCGCGGAATGGCAGTTGCAGAACTTGCCGATGCGGGATTCAGGGTAGATGTGTTTGGAGCAGGCTGGGAGGCTTTAGAATGCAGATGTAAAGATAATATAATCTGCCACGGCCCGGGAGATTCAAAGAAATGTCTTGAAGCACTTGCACAGGCAAAGGTCGGGCTTAATGTCATGCCGTGGTTTAAGGACGGAGCACACGACAGAATATTTAATACAATGCTTAACGGCGCAGCGGTTCTCACGGATGACAGCAGATATCTTAATCAGATACTGACTGACGGAAAGGATGCCGTGTTCTACAGCCTTAAAGGACGGGATGGCAGGATGAGCGGACTTGTGGAAGGAGCACACAGACTGCTTAATAGTCAGTATGGCAGTAAGGTGGCACATGCCGGAATGGAGCTTGCACTTGCAGGACATACATGGGCGCACAGAGCCCGTACACTTGATGATTGGTTGACGTTAATGTAAAAAAATGCTATTATGGATATGTATTATGCTAAGGTTGTGGCCTGGCAGTTATACGGCCGGCGGATATGGCGGAATTGGCAGACGCGATAGATTTAGGTTCTATTGTCAACAGACGTGCAGGTTCAAGTCCTGTTATCCGCACTACAGCGGTTGACCGGGTGGGCAGTGCTAAGTTGCACGCCCACCCTTTTGTATTAATATATGTGGAGGAATGCGGTATGCCGAATTTATTTAAAGCAGCAGAAAAGCTAAGTGATGATGAACTTCGTACAGAGATTGCAGTCCTTCGCAGCGTGTCTTTATCAAGTGCAGCAGCGGAGACGGGAACAAGAGTTATAGGGACTCTTGCAAAGTGGGCTAATATGCTTGTGAGTCCGGCTAACAACGATGGAGAAGGAAGATTTGATTACAAAGTAGTGACGGTTGTTGACAGGATAAAGCAGCAGTCGGAACAGATGGCATCAATGAGCAGGGCTGAACTTAATGAGAGGCTTATGCATGAGGTATATAACAAATGCAGGGAACTTGATTCATCGGTAATACCGGAAGCGATGGACGTGGACACACTGTCTGTATGGATAACGCGTGAGGCGGGAAAGGTATTTGCAGAAAGAGATGATATATCACCTGCCAATATGTGTGTGTCAATCAAGGATAAGTACCATGAACAGATGCTTGCAAGGCTTCACAGGGAGCTTGCGGCGCAGACACCACAGCAGATTAAGGAAGCCGACAAAAAGATACAGATGGCGCTGAACAAGGTGCCGATAGAGATGATGCGTGAGCTTGCGAGAACCGTAAGACCGACAGAGTTTTCGGGTGCGGGACTGGGCAAGACGATAAGGCATGAGAATGGAACACAGAAACTTGCCATGGTAGTAACGGCTATGGGGTTTGAACCATTTGACGAGATGAGTCTCAGAGTCGGTGCAGCCTATGATATGATGAGAGGCTTTAACAGAATGCCGAGGATATTGCTTGCTGAGCTTGTGTGGATTATTGTTAAGGGATATGGAGGCAGGTTTACATTTGCAACAGACCTTCTGCCAAGCTTTGAAGGAGGCAGAGGCTATTCGTCTGATGAAGAGAAACAGTACTGGACGAGCCTTAACAGGCGTAAGGATTACATGAGCAGAATCATGCAGCAGAAAGGCGAGGAAGAGCAGCTGAAGCAGAAGTTTGAGAAAGCAACGGCTGTCTATAATGAACTCCTTGAGAGTAAGAAGCAGGCTGACATAGTCTGGGATGGACTCGAAGCTGTTAAGAATGAATATACGAAAGCCGATTCCACGAAGAATAAGGATGAGGCAAAAAAGTATTTTGCCGATGTTACAAAAGCAAGCAGAGACCGTGACTGGGCGCAGGAAAAGCTGTCAAAGGCAGAGGCACAGATGGACGGATTAGGTAATCAGCTTATGCAGAAGCGGGAGCTGCTAAAACAGATGAATGCGGAGTTTACTGAGGTACGTTCGGCAACTGACGGAATGATAGCAAAGCACAGCAGAGAGATTGAACTCCAGTGGAAAGCATATTTCTTCAGATTTACATTTGATGATGTAATATTCAGTACAATTATAACTACATTTACAAGGTCGGAGCTGCTTAAGCTTGAGGAGTACCTGAAGGAGATGCATGACAGCAGAAGACCTGATGCATATGGCTTATGGACCGAAGAAGAGGAGCAAGACGGAAAGGTTACGAAGTATAATGGAATTAAGTGCCTTGTGAGTCCGGGAAAGGATGCAACCGTAATATATTCAGGAACGTATATAAGGAAGATAACGGCATGACATGGGAAGAAGCAGTTGAACATATAAACAGTGTATCAAGGTATGGCAACAGACCGGGGGCTGAGTGCACAAAAGCGCTGCTTGCCAGACTCGGCAATCCGGAGAGAGCGCTTAAGATAATACACATCGCAGGGACTAACGGCAAGGGTTCTGTCTGTATGTATATAGCAGGAATGTTGAGAAGTCTGGGGCTTAACACCGGTGTATTTACATCACCGCATCTTATCAGGGAGAATGAGAGAATAAGGTTTAATGATGAGCTTATAAGTGATGAGGATTTTACGGATTGCTTTGAAAAAGTACATCGGGCAGAACTTGAGCTTCTGAAGGATGGATTCGGGCAGATATCATATTTCGATTTCTTTGTAGGAATTGCAATGCTGTATTATGCAATGAAAAAGCCGGATATTGTGATATTAGAGACAGGACTTGGAGGAAGGCTCGATTCTACTAATGCAGTTGAGAGTCCTGTGATGACAGTAATCACATCAATAAGCCTTGACCATGTTGCAATACTTGGAGATACAGTGGAGAAGATTGCAGCGGAGAAAGCAGGAATAATAAAGCATGGAGCACCTGTGGTATATGTTGCGGGTCAGGAGTATTCACATGTTATAGAAGAAAAAGCCGAAGCAATGGGAATTAAAGCGGCTGGCGTCGAAAAATCGCAATGTGAAATACATGAAATAGGTTCCAAACATATTGATTTTTCACTGGATAGCATTTATTATAAAGATAATGTTTTCAGACTTGCAACACCGGCAGTGTATCAGGTGATGAATGCAGCGCTTGCAATGACAGCGGTACAGATGCTGGTTGAGAGCAGATGCTTTGACAGGATTGCATATGACAGTATGGATCGTCAGAATTATATTGACAGAATAAGAAGAGGCCTTGAAAGTGTTACCTGGGAAGGAAGGATGGAGCAGGTCTGTGAAGGCTTCTATATTGACGGGGCACATAATCCGGATGGAATAGCAGCGTTGCTTGACACGGCAGCAGCCATGAAGAAGAATACGCGAGGGCATTATGTATTAATGTTCTCAGCCGTCAATGACAAGGATTATTCGTCGATGATTAAGGAGATTTGTGACAGTAATATATTTGATGAATATGTCATAACTCAGATAGAAGGCGCAAGATGCCTTGATGTATCAAAGATAGCGGATACATTCAGAAGATATACGGATGGGCATGTGAATGAGGAACCGGATGTGGGACAGGCAGTTAAGAAGTCTGTGGAGTGCTTTGGCGGCAATGCTACAGTAATCTGTGCCGGTTCATTATATCTTGCAGGTGAAGTAAGAAAGGTGATGTTGGATAATGATAGATTTTGATGAAGAGATTAAGAAGTTTCAGCCTATCCTTGAAGTAGAGGATGCCGAAGATGCAATATATAACAAGGATATACCTGACATAACTGATGTCCTTGGCAAGATAATGGCTGAAGCATCAGACAGCAACAGCAATAAGAAGAATAAGTAATAATTACTGACAATAATTAGTTACTAAGTTGTATTGGAACGGAGACAAGGATGAAATGTTATAATTGCGGTGCACAGCTTACAGGCGATTCAATCTGCCCTAACTGTGGCGCTGACGTATCAGTATATAATGATGTAGTAAAAGCATCTAATGCATATTATAACCGCGGACTTGAGAAGGCGAATGTACGGGATCTGTCGGGTGCTATAGAAGATCTTAAGATGAGCCTTACATTCAATAAGGGCAATATCAGGGCACGTAATCTTCTCGCACTTGTGTACTGTGAGATGGGCGATGTCGTTGAGGCTCTCAGTGAATGGGTAATGAGTAAGAATATTAAGCCGGAGAAGAATCTTGCCGGCAGCTACATAACAAGGATACAGTCCAACCAGACACGATTTGAAGCGGTTACGCAGAACATAAGAAAGTATAATGTAGCGCTTGCAGCAGCTAAGGAAGGCAATTCGGACATTGCGATAATCCAGCTTAAGAAAGTTACGACACAGAATCCGAAGTTTGTTAAGGCACAGCTTCTTCTCGCACTGCTTTACATGAAAGAGAAGGAATATGCAAGAGCCAAAAAGTGCCTTAATCAGGTACTGAGGACTGATGTGAGCAATACGCAGGCAAGAAGATACCTTAATGAGATAAAGAGACTTGAGAGCGACAGAACGGCGGAAGCACAGGACAGTTTCCTGCCTAAGCTTAAGAGCAGGAAGACTGAGACGCAGCCGCTTAACGGTAATGATGTAATAATGCCGCATTCATCGTATAAGGAGCCAAGCAACGGAGCGATTACGATTATTAATATCCTTGTGGGAGCACTCATAGGTGCGGCACTGATATGGTTCCTTATTACACCGGCACGATACAAGGGCCTTACAAGCGATTATAACCAGAGTATCCTTGAGTACAGTGAAAAGCTTTCTAACGGTAATGCGGAACTTAATTCACTGACAAGGCAGCTGCAGGATGTTACGGCAGAGAGGGATACGCTTAACCAGAAGCTTGAGAGCATATCAGGTGTTGATGGCAATAATAAGCTGCTTACGGCAGTTATTGATGCAGCCAATGCCTATATTGCTAATGAGCCGACAAAGGCAGCCAAGTATCTTGTTGATGTTGATGTAAGTTCGCTTCCGTCAGACAATGCCAAGAGCCTTTACAATACGATAGCCGCTGCAACTACTGCAAGCGCAGCTAACGAGCTGTATAATACAGGATATTCCAACTATTCGCGCGGCAGGTATGATCAGGCTGTTGAAGATCTTACGGTAGCATATAAGCTTGACAGTACCAAGGCAGATGCTGCATACTACAGCGCAAAGTGCTATGTTGCACTTGATCAGACAGAGAATGCAAAGAAGTACTATCAGTACATAGTTACTAATTTCCCAACGAGCAGATATATATCTGAAGCGACGACATATGTGTCAACACACTGACATATAGCCAGATAAATTCAATATAGCTACTAATGAACCCTTGTGCATCAGTAATGCACAGGGGTTTTTATGTTTATTAATGTGCGTAAAGTAACGCAGGATTGGAGCAGTGAATGAATTATTACTATATGGCAATGAGGGGCTCACTTGTGATTGGGCTTAATACTGATCTGGATCATCACCTTGCGGACGAGATACGTGAGGTTATAGACGAGGTCGTTGAAGAAAGAGGAATAAGGAGTATAATATTTGACTTTTCAAAGGTAACATTCATGGACAGTTCAGGAATCGGGCTTATTATGGGGAGATATAAGAAAATGCACCGGACCGGAAGAATTGCAATTGTGTCCCCCTGCAGAAATGTAGAAAGAATCCTGCAGATATCAGGACTTTATAAAATTGTTACTGTGTTTGGAGAGCTTGGTGAAGCAATTGAATCGTGTGAAGTGCATGATGACCAGATTTGTGCCGGGGGAGGACGTAATAATGCAAAATATTAGTGATGGCAATGCAATGAGAATGGAGATATCTGCAAGGTCGGATAATGAAAGCTTTGCAAGAGTTGTGGTAGCTGCATTCTGCACAAAACTCAATCCTACGCTTGATGAGATAGCCGATATAAAGACAGCGGTATCAGAAGCAGTGACCAACTGCATTGTACATGGATATGAGAATGGGCCGGGGGTAATAGTCATCAGATGTGAAATTGAGGAAGAGACGGTAACTGTAGTAATCGAAGACTATGGTGTCGGGATTGATGATGTGGACAGGGCAATGCAGCCTTTGTATACATCAAAACCGGAACTCGAACGCTCAGGAATGGGTTTTTCATTCATGGAGGCATTCATGGACAGCATTAAGGTGGAGTCAGAGCCGGGAGAAGGAACCAGAGTTATTATGACAAAGCAGCTTGGCAGCAGAGCAGTTTAACAGTCTATTGAGGGTGCAATAAGGGTGAAGTGAATGTGTGATTCTTATAATCATACAAAAGAACTTATCGAGCAGGCGCACAGAGGGGACAAAGAAGCCAGAAACAGGCTTGTTACAGAGAATATGGGACTTATATGGAGTATTGTAAAAAGATTTACGGGCCGTGGACACGAGCTTGAAGATCTTTTCCAGATAGGAAGCATAGGACTTATAAAAGCTATAGACAAATTTGACACATCTTACGATGTCAGGTTTTCTACTTATGCAGTTCCAATGATCACTGGAGAGGTAAAGCGTTTTCTGCGTGATGACGGAATGATTAAGGTAAGCCGTTCGTTAAAAGAGATTGTTGTAAAGGTACAGCGTGCAAGGGAACAGCTTCAGAAGGAGATGGGAGAGGAACCGTCAATGGAGATGATAGCAAGGGCTATTGACGTGCCTGAGGAAGATATTGTCATGGCTCTTGAGGCAGGCAGTGAGATTGAATCAATATATAAGACAATATATCAGTCTGACGGCAATGAGATTACACTTATAGACCGTGTGGCTGACAGAGGCTCATCAGGAGCCGGAATTGTTCCGGAGTGTGAATGGACAGACTATGAGAAGGAGCAGCTTATAAATCATATGGTGCTTAAGCAGATTCTGGACGAGCTTCCGGAGAATGAAAAAAACCTGATACTGCTGAGGTATTTCAGAGACCAGACGCAGACACAGGTTGCAAAGGAAATGGGAATATCCCAGGTTCAGGTCAGCAGAATCGAAAAGCGGATTCTGCTGAGACTGAGGGAAAAAATATCATGATTAAAATATTGTTATAAAGAAGTCCAGCGTCCTGAGGCACCGCATGGAAGTACAAGTCCGTTAGAACTTACAGGCAGACCAATCTCCTGTGAGTCTACAGTCCCGCCAAATGACTTAAGTTCGGTAGAGAGCATGTATGTGAGAACTGCCGGCGCCAGTCCTGTAGTATATGAATTAATCAGGAAGAACAGAGGATCCGGGCTTAATAGTCTGGCGCAGAGCTGAACAAGTGAATGAATTGAATCTTCAATCTTCCAGATCTCCCCCTTAGGGCCACGGCCATATGAAGGAGGATCCATGATGATTCCGTCATAATGATTGCCACGGCGTATCTCACGCTCAACAAACTTGATACAGTCATCTACTATCCAGCGGACTGAACGGTCAGAGAGTCCTGTGCTTGCAGCATTCTCCTTAGCCCATCCGACCATTCCCTTTGAGGCATCAACATGTGTCACAAATGCTCCTGATGCAGCACATGCAAGTGTGGCACCTCCGGTATAGGCAAAGAGGTTAAGAATCTTTATCTCACGGTCAGGTTCTGCAGCCTTGCGCTGTGCAATCTTACTGCCGCACCAGTCCCAGTTGACAGCCTGTTCAGGGAACAGTCCTGTATGCTTAAAGCTGAAAGGCTTAAGGTTGAATCTGAGCGGCTTCTTAAATGTATCACTTGAATAGCTTATGCTCCACTGCTCCGGCAGGTTGAAGAACTCCCAGCTTCCGCCACCCTGCTGGCTTCTGTGGTAGTGACCATTGAGCCGCTTCCATCTTGGGTCAGTCTTAGGCGTATCCCATATTACCTGCGGGTCGGGACGGACAAGGATATAATCTCCCCATCTTTCAAGCTTCTCTTTGCAGGAAGTATCTATAACTTCATAATCTTTCCAGTTATCTGCAATCCACATATAAATAAATATCTCCGTTTCTGAATGTATAGTCTACAGTATTTATAATATATTATATTGATTCGTATTTCAACTTTATATTGATGCTGTTGTGTAAGTACTTTGCGTAAGTACTTTGAAAAGAGCCGGTTGAAGTTTGATATGGCGTATGGTACAATTTAACTGATATTTTGCCTGCAGATAAAGCATTTTATGCGCATACAGAGAGGGTCAAAGTATATATTAGAATATGAGGAGGATAATCATGTTTTGCCCAAAATGTGGAACTAAGAATGAAGATGATGCAAGGTTCTGCGCAGCGTGCGGAGCACCATTGGAGGACAACACAGTACAGGCACCTGCGGCAGAGCAGATGACAGCGCCACAGGCACCTGAGAGTACACAGGAGGCGGCACAGCAGCCGCAGATGACGGCACAGCAGCCACAGGTACAGGCACCTGCAGCACCAAAGCAGCCAATGTCAGCAAAGCAGCGTAAGTCAATTATTACAGGAGCAGCAGTGCGGCACTTGTTATTATTTTCATAATAGCAGGAAGTGTACTCAGCAGTCCTAAGAGAATCGCGCAGAATTATTTCAAAGCATCTATGGAAGGACAGTGGGAGAAGGCGTTTAAGTATATGGATCTTCCTAAGGGAGACTTCATTACAAAGGAGCTTCTTGCCAAAACACTTGAAGACAGAGATGCCAAGGATATAACGAACTATGAAGTCGTTGAAGATGAAGATTATGATTCCAAAATTGCCAAGAAGTTTTACGTTACATATTATACAAAAGGCAATTCAAGATCTGTGACATCAGTTGAGCTGGTGCGCGACGGGAAGTTTATGCTCTTCTGGAACAGATATAAGGTAAGTCCAAGAGATATAGTATCAAAGAATGTTAAGCTCACGGTAAGAGCAACATCCAAACTTTATATTGATGATGTGGAAGTGCCGGACAAATATATTGACAACAGCGAAGATGATAAGAAAGATAATTCAAAGTCATCATCAGAAAAAACGAAGAAGGTATATAAGATTGACGTAATGTTTGCAGGCGAACACAGAATCCGTGTAACTGATGACATTTACAGGGATATCGATAAGGATTATCAGTTCGGCTCAGACGAAGGATATACTTATGTCATCACAACGACGGATATCAGGGAGGATGTCCTTGATGCCAGAATGGCAGCGGCAGAGCAGGATCTCAAGACGTTCTTCAACGCAGCCATTGATAACAAGAGCTTTGATTCAGTTAAGGGCATGTGTGTTGATAATGCAGCAAAGTTAAAGAGCATTAAGTCGGCATATGATAAGTTTGTATCTAATACATACAAAAATGGCTATGGTGTCAAGAGTATTGATTTCAATAAGTTCTCGACACAGTCATCTTCCGGAACAACTGACGGATGTCCTTATGTTAAGGTTTCGATATCAGCAGGAGTTACAGGAACGGGAGCGCAGAAGTCAGGCCAGACAAAGAACTTTAACGAAACAACAAGTGCCACATTTACTTATATGTATAAGGATGGACAGTGGAAGATAAGCGCAGTTACGCTTTATTCCATATTCTATTAATTGTTAATTGCATAGTTACAGATATTGTATAATCAGGCTCCGGCATATGTATGCCGGGGCCTTTTTTGGTGCATAATAAAATGAGGATTATGCAGGATTTGTGTCTGCACGAAGAATTGTTATGTCACAAAAATGGGTGTTAATGGGGGAATATGAATCAGAATGAATCAGAATATCTATATAAAACTAGACAGGAATAACGAGGTGGGCAGCAGGGAAGTAACCATCGGGGATGTGGCAAGTATATACTGTACCGACAGCACAGTTGTAAATAAGCTTAAGACAATAAGGATTATGAAGATACCTGAGAATGGGAGAGACAGCACGGCAGGTAACAGAAATGCCAAAAAACAGCATATACAAAAGAAAAGATACAGTGTATCCGCAATGAAGGTAATTGAGCTTATACAGAAGGAATATCCACAGGCCTCGGTTGAGAATATCGGAGAGGCAGATTTTATAGTGGATTATATAGACGAGAAAAAGCGGAATCATCATATGGCGGCGGTTCTTGATGTTATTAAGACAGTTCTTATATGTATAGTGATTTTCTTTGGCAGCGGGTATGCAATTATGGCCTATAACAATGATGTCGGGACAACAGAGATTTTTGAAAAAGTATATGGAATGATAACAGGAGAGGAAAAGACGGATACAAACTGGATGGAAATTATGTATTCGGTGGGACTTACCGGAGGAATAGCAGTGTTCTATAATCATTTTGGAAGTAAGACATTCAGTAATGACCCTACACCGATAGAGGTTGAGATGAATAATTACGAGCAGGATCTGGATTATGCACTTATTGAACGTGGCGGAAGGTCAGGAAAGGAAGAGGATGTTCAATGACGGTATTAAAATATATAATGACAGGCCTTTTGTGCCTCGGCGGAGGCGCTGTATCGGCAGCGGGAATATTTGCAATTATAACCAGCGTCGGTCTTATTAACAGATATGCAAAAGTTACGAATACGGCAAGTCACATAAGATTATATGAAGATATGATAATGCTTGGGGCAGCGCTTGGAAATATATGGCTGCTGTATGAAATTCCGGTGCCTGTCGGAATAGCCGGAGCGGCAGTGTTTGGCCTGATGTCGGGTATATATGTGGGGAGCTTTGCTGTATGTCTTGCTGAGACGGTAAAGGCTATCCCTGTTCTTGTGAGAAGAACAAGGATAGCCGGAGGTCTTGGATGGGCTGTGCTTTGCATAGCACTTGGGAAAGGCATAGGAAGTCTTGTATATTATCTGCGCCTGTATGTTATGAATTAGACTGACGTTTTACAACGAATTCGCGGACGCCCATGTAACCCGGTGCGATGGAGTATTTCGGAAAGCATATGACAGGGTCACCGTCGGAATTCAGATAGAATGAAGTGTCATCTGTGATAGTAGTAAATTTGTCAGTGTTCTCAAATGTGTCAGTTCCGCTGTAACCGGCAGGATAATATCCCCAGTACATTGCATTAGAGTCAGAATTCACCTGCTCTGTAATCTGGTCAATTATTGACCGGTTGGCAATGTTGATATAATCGTCGCCGAGAATGTCTTTAAGGGTAAGTTCACGGCCGGTTGCAAAGTCATAGTTGTAATAGTAATTATCCTGAGTAAATGCAAATGCTGACATATACATGTACAGATACAATGAAAGGCAGCGGTCATCCTGATATTTTACTTCATATCTGGCTGTAAGGTCGATTGTACGCTGGTTCCATTCATCAATCGTTCCCCCTGTCTCAAGAAAGCTTTTTTTGTAATCGTCTATTACAGACTGCTGTTCCTGCATGTAATCATCGACAGTTTTCTGTATAATGGCATTGACCTGCTCTGCTGTGACATGAGCGGCATCTGATGCCGATGTGGAATCAACATCTATCTGTGGTATGTCGACATTGATTGTAACATTGTCATTCTTCTCACTGAAGCTGCGTCCCGTAACGACCTTTACGATACTTCCTATAATAGGAATATCAGATAGTGTTGCGGCAAATGCTGTGCTTGTATTGACGCCTGCAATAAAAAGAATAACTATTGCGGCAGCTGTAGATGCTACAGTGATGATAATACGGCTGTTTGTATGTTTTCTGCCTGGTGACATATTAACCGCCTCCTTTACTTTGCTGTTAAGCGTTGATGGGATGACCATATTATTGTAGGCCTCCCTGCTCTTGTCAAAAATGATATTATTCCGGTTATTCATTGTGATCCTCCATACTGTTGCGAAGCTGCTTAAGTGCTGCATAATATCGTGTCTTGGCAGTACTCAGCGGAATGCGTGCAATAGCAGCACATTCCCTCAGGGTAAGCTCTTCATAAACATGAAGTATAATTATTGTACGCATATCCTGTGGAAGTCCAAGCACAAGTGACATAATCTCATCGTCGGGATGATAGAAGCTGTCGGTATATTCGGTGTCAAATTGTTCATAAGGAATCTCTTTCTTAGTCCTGTTAATAAAATTGAGAGATTCATTTACAAGGATTCTGTAGAACCATGTCCTTATGGCTCCTATACATCTTAGAGAATTGATATTCTCAAGCGCTTTGATAATTGTATTCTGTACAACATCCTGAGCATCATGCTCATTTTTTACATAGCAGTATGCTATTCGGTAAAAATGCGTCTGATTATCAAGGATGTACTGCACGCATTTATCGTATTTATTCAAGATGGCTCCTTCCGTTTTGTGAATTTTAAGGAAATAAAAAATATTGTATATCCGGATAATTGTATATTTTCAATTTCTATTATATAGACAAATTAATATTAGTAAAAGTTTGGAATTTTATTAAAAATTAAAATTAATTCATGAATATATTTATTGGATGTGGGAAAAGCTTGTCTTATGATAACATGATTTTGCTGCTTGTGAAGGAAATATCAGAAGGGAGTAGGGATATGCTTGACGGACTTGATTCTAAGGACAGGGATGAGATATATAATGGATATGTGGAGGAGATTACGCCCAAACACAATTGTGCCGTGGAATGTATAAAGGCATTCGTTACCGGAGGAATAATATGTACTGTTGGGCAGGGGGTTCTTGAGATATATAAGGGCTGTGGAATAGCAGCGGATGAAGCTGCGCTGTGGACAACTGTTACACTCATTCTTCTGAGCGTAATTCTTACGGGACTTAATATATATCCATCGATTACGAAGTGGGGCGGAGCCGGAAGCCTTGTGCCGATAACGGGATTCGCCAACTCAGTAGCAGCTGCCGCTATAGAGTATAAGAAGGAAGGCTGGGTATTCGGAGTCGGATGTAAGATATTCACGATAGCCGGTCCTGTTATACTCTATGGAATAGTCAGCAGCTGGATACTGGGTGTTATATACTGGATAACAAAGTTATTGTAACAAAATTATAAGTCTAATGCACTCTTGGCAATGCTTGATACGAGACCCTTTGATGATACTCCGGCATTCTGCTTAGGAGAATTAGATGTTGACATTGTGGTTCCGTTGACTGTAGGTGCCATGAGGATGCGTCCCGAACCACGATATACATTAACAAAACCTTCACCGTTAACAGCTGAGCCAAGCAGACTCTTTGAAGACTTTTCGACAGTAAACTGAAGTGAAGATGACCATGCAACAGCCATATTGCCGTCAATCTTTACAACATCATTATCAAGGACAATCTCAAAAAGTTCTTCGCGTGGCACAGGACTTTCGAGAACAGCAATACCCTGGCCGCTGAGACTTAAGTTGAAAAGTCCTTCACCGCCAAGAAGCGCTGAAGATACACTGTTACGTGCAACAACTGTCTCATTAAGACCTGCATCACATGCGAGGAACATTCCGTCATCAAGAACAATACCGCTTCCCCATGTAGCAACATCCTCAAGGATGATATAATTATATGTAGGTTCAAGCATGAGATAGCCCCAGCCGTTATATACCGGCTTAACGGCTGATTCGTTGGTTACGGCACCCTTAAGGGCCTTCCCTAAGAAATCACCTACACCCTTAACGCCTGTCTCTGATTCTACGCTTCCGGCTGTCCACTGCATTGCGCCTGCCTGGACTCTTACGGAAGTTCCGTTAAGGCAGCACAGAACCTGACGCTTTCTTACATTCATCTCATGCATGAAATATGCAACTGATGCATATGACGGTGCAACGCTCATATCTTTCTGATGCTCATATACAGTGTATGAGCCCATCTGAGCTGTCTGCTTAAGATTTTCATTGTTTGCAAAATTGTTTAATTGAATCATTATAGCCTCCTGTGTAAAAATTTATACTACGTTAATATATTTTAGATAATGTTAATAAATGTGTCAATTAGTATTATATATTTATTAAATGTAGTCCATTAGTATTGACGTAATTTGTAAAAATGAAATACTATTAGAACATTGTCAATGAAAATATGAAAATAACGAAGTAACTATATTCAGAAAGGAATTACAATGGGAAAAATATTTCGCAATCTTGCTCCGTATTGGAAATCGGTAATTATAATTCTGGCACTCCTTGCGGTTCAGGCGTTTTGTGACCTTGCGATGCCGCAGTATACATCGGATATCATTGATACCGGAATACAGAATGGCGGCATTGCGTATTCAGTGCCACAGTCGGTGACGCAGACAGACTTTGAGGAGGCTGAGCTTTTCATGACAGATGAACAGGCCGGACTCTGGAAAAAGTCGTATGATCTGGAAGAGGATGGAATCTACAGACTTAACATAAGTAAGAAAAAAGATATTACGGCTGTGCAGAATGAACTGCTTGTCCCAATTCTGATTAACTATCAGTTAAAGGACGATGAGAGAGTGCAGTTCATTCAGGCGGCAAAGGCAGGGCTTGCAGGTAAAGATGCTGTCATACAGATGCAGGATAAGGCTTCACAGATGATAGACTCAATGGGGGCGTCACTTGTAAGTTCAATGGGAGTTGCTTATGCAAAGCAGTGTGATGCCAATGCGGGAATGGATATGAATAAGATCCAGTTGAATTATCTGCTTGCAGCCGGCGGTAAGATGGTTGGGCTTGCACTTATTATGGCAGCCGCAACAGTGCTTGTAGGACTTGCTGCTTCGCGTGTTGCGGCCGGTGTGGGAATGACACTCCGCGGCAATCTTTTCAAAAAGGTGGTCGGATTTTCTAACACTGAGATGGATAAGTTCTCTACGGCATCACTTATAACAAGATGTACCAATGACGTGCAGCAGATACAGATGGTAACAGTAATAATGCTGAGAATTGTTGCATATGCGCCTATAATCGGAATCGGCGGAATTATAAAGGTGCTTAATACCGGTTCACATATGGAATGGGTAATAGGTCTCGCGGTACTCCTTATTATGGGCTTTGTGCTTGTACTTACTTCAATCGCAATGCCTAAGTTCAAGCTTATGCAGAAGCTGGTTGATAAGGTTAATCTCGTATCAAGAGAGATTCTTACCGGACTTTCCGTAATCAGGGCATTCGGACGTGAAGATGAAGAGGAGAAGAGATTTGATGCAGCCAATACAGAGCTTACTAAGACCAATCTCTTTACTAACCGTGTAATGACATTTATGATGCCGGGAATGATGTTTATCATGTATGTCATAACTGTACTTATCGTATGGGTGAGCGCACACCATATTGATGCGGGAACAATGCAGGTAGGAACGATGACTGCATTTATGACATATGCGATGCAGATAGTTATGGCATTCCTTATGCTTACGATGCTTTCAATAATGCTTCCGAGAGCAGCGGTTGCAGCAGACAGAATTGATGAGGTAATGAAGACGGTAAGTTCGGTTGAGAATCCTGATAATCCGGTACATGTTGAAGATAAGGCAGAAGGAAAAGTCAGATTTAACCATGTTAATTTCAGATATCCGAATGCAGAGGACTGCGTACTTGAAAATATTGATTTTGAAGCACTTCCGGGGCAGACAACTGCAATTATAGGAAGTACCGGATGCGGTAAGTCAACACTTGTAAATCTTATTCCGCGTCTCTATGATGTTACAGAAGGTTCGATAACCATAGACGGAACGGATATAAGGGATATGTCTCTTGAGGATTTAAGGGGAATGATTGGATTCGTTCCTCAGAAAGCGGTGCTTTTTTCAGGAACAATCGCGAGTAATATAAAGTTTGGCAATTCCGATGCATCTGATGATGATATGAAGCAGTGTGCACAGATAGCGCAGGCAACAGAATTTATCGAAGAAAAAGATGATACTTATAACAGCAGAATAGCGCAGGGCGGTTCTAATGTGTCAGGCGGACAGAAGCAGAGACTTTCGATTGCGAGGGCAATAGCAAAGCATCCGAAGATATTTGTATTTGATGACAGCTTTTCAGCGCTTGACTTAAAGACTGATGCCGCATTAAGAAAGGCGCTCGGTGAGAATGTCTGCGACAGTACCATGATTATAGTTGCACAGCGTGTAAGTACGATACTTCATGCAGAGCAGATAATAGTACTTGATGAAGGCAGGATCGCCGGAATCGGAACTCATGGACAGCTCCTTGAGAACTGTGAGGTATACAAAGAAATAGCAATGTCACAGCTTTCAGAGGAAGAACTTAAGAATGCGGGAAAGGAGGAAAATTAAATGCCACGTCCGGGAGCAATGGTACCACCCCAGAAATCCAAGAATTTTAAGGGGTCAATAAAGAAGCTTATGTCATATATAGGCAGATTTAAAATACAGATATTCCTTGTAATGCTGTTTGCAGCAGCATCAACGGTATTCAGCGTAATGGGACCTAAGATACTTGGTAAGGCAACAACGGGTCTTGCAGAAGGTCTTATGGCGAAGATACAGGGAACAGGCGGTATTGATTTTGAATATATTGGCAGAATACTTGTATTTGTACTTGCAATATACGCGGTAAGTGCAATATTCAATTTCGCGCAGGGCATGCTTATGACAGGAGTTACCCAGAAGGTATGTTATCAGTTAAGACGCGATATATCACAGAAGATAAACAGAATGCCGATGAAATACTTTGAGAGCAGGACATATGGTGAGGTTCTTTCAAGAATTACCAATGATGTTGATACGCTCGGTCAGGGACTTAACCAGAGTATAACACAGATAATTACATCAACGGCAACACTTATAGGTGTGCTTATAATGATGCTCAGCATCTCACCGCTTATGACACTTATAGCACTTGTTGTCCTTCCTGTATCCGGAGCGCTTGTTTCATTTACAGTTAAAAAATCACAGAGATTTTTCATAAAGCAGCAGGAGTATCTCGGTCATATAAACGGTCAGGTTGAAGAGACGTTTGGCGGGCAGAACGTAATAAAGCTCTTCAATAAAGAGCAGGAGACACTTGATGAATTCAACCGCACGAATAAGATTCTGTATGACTCAGCATGGAAGTCACAGTTTTTCTCGGGAATGATGCAGCCGATAATGGCTTTTGTAGGCAACCTCGGATATGCAGGTGTGGCACTTTGCGGCGGTATTCTTGCAGTAAAGGGCAGAATTACAGTCGGTGACATACAGGCATTTATCCAGTATGTAAAGAACTTTACACAGCCAATACAGCAGATTGCACAGGTTATTAACCAGGTACAGTCAATGGCAGCGGCAGCTGAGCGTGTATTTGAATTCCTTGGCGAGGAAGAGGAGGATCAGGCTGCGGCCAATCCGGTTGATATATCAGAGCATGTCATTGAAGGATCAGTTGAGTTCGACCATGTTAAGTTCGGATATAACCCGGATAATGTCATAATCCATGATTTCAGCGCCAATGTCAGGCCAGGGCAGAAAGTAGCCATAGTAGGGCCTACAGGTGCGGGAAAGACAACGATGGTCAAGCTCCTTATGAGATTCTATGATGTGAACTCAGGAAAGATAATGCTTGACGGGCATAATGTTAAAGACTACAACAGAAGAGACTTACGAAGCGCATTTGGAATGGTGCTTCAGGATACATGGCTTTTCAAGGGTACAATAATGGAAAATGTACGCTACGGACGCCTTGATGCAACTGATGAAGAAGTAATTGCAGCATGTAAGGCAGCACATGCCGATAAGTTCATAAGAACACTTCCGGGCGGCTATAATATGGAACTTAACGAAGATGCAAGCAATGTATCACAGGGACAGAAACAGCTCCTTACGATAGCAAGGGCAATTCTTGCGGATAACAGGGTGATAATTCTTGACGAGGCTACATCTTCAGTAGATACGAGAACAGAAGAGCAGATACAGAACGCCATGGATAATCTTATGAAGGGCCGCACAAGCTTTATCATAGCCCACCGTCTCTCGACAATCCGCAATGCCGACATAATACTTGTTATGCGTGACGGGGATATTGTAGAGCAGGGCAGCCATGAGGAACTCCTTGAAAAGAACGGATTCTATGCACAGCTTTATAATTCCCAGTTTGAAAATGTATCATAGACGCATTAATTATGTTGTGGTAAAATGTTTTCGGTAAAGTTGTTTTATGAAACGGAGAAACAGCATGGGTGAGACATTAGACATTATTAAGACAAGAAGAAGTATCAGAAAATATAAGCCTGACATGGTTCCGAAGGAACTCATTGACAAGGTTCTTGAAGCAGGAACATGTGCAGCTACAGGAATGCACTATCAGTCACCGATTATAATTGCAGTAACTAATAAGGGATTAAGGGATAAGATATCTAAGATGAATGCACAGATAATGGGTTCGTCAAGTGACCCGTTCTACGGGGCACCCGTAATTCTTATTGTTCTTGCTGACAAATCGCGTCCTACACATGTGTATGACGGAAGCCTTGTTATGGGTAACCTTATGCTTGCGGCACATGACCTGGGACTTGGAAGCTGCTGGATACACAGAGCTAAGGAAGAGTTTGAGATGCCTGAGGGCAAGGAGCTCCTTAAGTCACTTGGAATAGAAGGAGATTATGAAGGAATCGGACATTGTGCGCTTGGCTATATAGACGGAGAATATCCGGAAGAGAAGAAGAAAAAAGAGAACTGGGTGTACTATGCGGAATAATATGCAGAAGGATATGATGGTTAATGATACATACGAGGTTAAACGGCTTTGCAACAGGGGACCTTTTTGTGTTAAGGTTCCCGGCTCAAAGAGTATAACGAACAGGGCATTGATGCTTGCTGCAATGTCAGAACGCCGGTGTGAGCTTACCGGCGTTTTGTTCAGTGATGATTCAAGAGCATTTTTGGACTGCCTCGGCAGGCTCGGATTTGAACTTATCATCGATGAGGATAATGAGCGTGTCGTAATACAGGGTACGGGCGGAGTAATTCCCAATAACACTGCTTCAGTTGATGTGCGGAGTGCAGGAACTGCGGCAAGATTTCTCACAGTTATGCTTGCGTTTGCAGGCGGTGATTATGAGATGAATTCGTCAAAGCAGATGGCTAAAAGACCTATGGAGCCGCTGCTTACAATTCTTCGTGACGGAGGAGTTGAGTTTGAATTCCTCGGAGAAGAGGGGCATTTTCCGTTCATTATGCATTCACATGATATACATCTGTCATCTGTCACGGTTGATACTACGGTAAGCAGCCAGTTCACAAGTGCGCTTCTTATGGCAGGAACACTTCTTGATGCCGGGCTTGACATTAATGTGACAGGCAGCAGAACAGAAGGTTCATATATTAAGATGACGCTTTCGATGCTTGAACAGTTTGGTATATCATATACGAGACATGACAACGGATACAGAGTTGCAGGTCATCAAAGTTACGGACTCGGCAGTTATGTTGTTGAACCTGATATATCGGCTGCGTCGTATTTTTACAGTATGGCTCCGATACTCGGCTGTGATGTGAGAGTTGAGCGTGTCCACAGACCATCTCTTCAGGGTGATATGAAGTATGTCGAGACACTTGGGACGCTTGGCTGTGTACTCGAGGAGTCGAAGGAAGGACTATGGGTTAAGGGCTCCGGGGTATCGTCATATCACGGTATAACTATTGATATGAATGATTTTTCGGACCAGACTATGACTATGGCAGCAGTTGCCGTATATGCCGATACGCCGACAAGTATTTATAATGTCGGACATATCAGGTATCAGGAATCTGACAGAATGGCGGCAATTATAAATGAACTTACGGGAATGGGAATAAAATGCGAGGAGATTCCTCAATACGATGGAATCAGGATATTCCCGGGTAAGCCGCAGCCTGCTGAGGTTGAGACTTATGAAGACCACAGAATAGCAATGGCGATGTCTCTTACGGGACTTGGGGCGGATGGCGTTGTAATTAAGAATCCGGGGTGCTGCCGTAAGACATTTGAGAATTATTTTGAGGTGCTTGATTCGTTGTATACAAAGGCCGATGTAGACGTAATACTTCTCGATAATGACAATACGATTATGGATTTTGATGAATGTGCCAGAAGAGCGGTAGCAATATCTCTGGAGAAGGCTGGAATACATGCCGGTAAAGCGGATACAGCCGTTGGATTCGCAGACAGATTCCTTGTTCATAATACGTCTATGTGGCAGAAGCTTGAAAGACGCGAGATAACAAGGCAGGAACTTCTTGATACGCGCTGGCAGCTTTTCTTTGAAAAAGAGGGGATAGATTATGACGGTAAGGCATTTGAGGCAATATATCGCGATGAGCTTACAAAGCAGCACGTGCTTTATGAGGGGGCTTTGGAACTCCTGAAATACCTCTCGGAACGTTATGATGTATATATAGCTACTAATGGAATAACAAGAACGCAGACAAGGCGTATTGCGGAAAGCGGTGTCGGAAAGTATATAAAGGGATGCTTTATATCAGAGCAGATAGGCGCAGACAAGCCTTCAGAAAAGTATTTTGATGCATGCATGAACGGAATCGGAATATATGACAGAAGCAGGGTGATGATAATAGGAGATTCACTTACTTCTGATATGAAGGGCGGTGTGCAGTATGGAATTAAGACATGCTGGTTAAACCGCGCAGGAGCTGTAAGGCCACAGGGGCTGCATTGTGACTATGTAGTGAAGTGCTATGAGGATATAGAGAGGATACTGTAGGCGCGTGCGTAAGGAACGCGGCGGTGTGTTATGCCGCATCCGGGCACGCTTGCGCTGCGATGCAGACATAGCGGTACATAAGCCGCCGGAATACGGCGGCTAAGTACCGATGTCTGCAAA
>ULVO01027315.1_pt1 | contig 26072 bp, 18 predicted proteins | sample 1959521 | NCBI WGS metagenome assembly ULVO01 (sample SAMEA4835788, study PRJEB28245) | human gut metagenome | biome: gut microbiome; material: fecal sample | place: Denmark | collected 2008
ATTCTGTTAGATAATTGAACAAAATCGAACTCGTTAATCATTTCATAGAATTCATAGAATGATTGTGGGGAAAAAATCTTTATAGAATCTTTTATGTCAATTCTTGCTTTTTCGGGCGAAAAGAAATTCCTCATGAATTGTTTGTAGATGTAGTATGTTCTATGAACTTCAATGTTTCTATTTTTATACTCAAAGTAAACGCTCATAGTATCCCTTTGATCCGAATAACCCCTATAGTAACAGAATAATTTCATATATTTCCCCTAATTATTTGTCTTCGATTTCATTGTTCTTCAAATAGTGTTACGTCTCATCATAGCTATTTTGATAAGCAGATGACGATACATTATCTTTGGCTCTTGCTTCGTAATACTCATGTGTCAATTCCGAATGTAAAAAAACATCATTTAACAGTTTGATGAACATTTCTTTTGACTTTTTGGTATCCAATCGAATTGCATTTCCATCATTGGTATATTTAAAAACGCCTTTTAGACCAGGATGTTTCTGCGTAAAATCTATTATTACTTGTTTGGGAATATTGTTTGCAAAAATAGGTGAATCTCGTTTGACTTTTGACAATTTTCTTGCAAAAGCAATATCTTCAGAACTGTCTCTTAAAACTTGAATATCTTCAATTAATTCCAATTCATTAATTGCTTCAAGTGTTTCCGAAGCCTCACGAAACACTAATTCGTCGAAGCCAAGATTCCTTTCCAATACTTTCACATCAGTTACGAATATTTCATCATTAATTCGAATCAGTTGAAAATCTCCGTTTATCCTGAGAATATCGTCTCCGGTTATTTTTTTAAATCTCTTTTCGCTTTTTATCACGCCCAACAAAAAGCACTCTCGTTTAATTAGTGAAATCGGATAGTGCTTTTTATACAACAGTACGCCTCTTGTCATTGAGCCCAAATACACTATATAACCGTATAGATTTGAAAGATCGTCTTCATTGAAATTAAACTTCGGTGTATTAGCGGTTGCTGTTTTTATTTCAAATGATTTAAATATTGACAATTCTTCCGGATATTCAGAATAGTCATAGTAAAACAAAGCATTTGATCTATCATCCGCATTTGACAGATTGCATAAGGTTATTTCATCGTTATCACTTATTTTCATGCATATACTATCCGAAAATAATCTTCGCAATTCCGGCTCCGTGGTGTCTTCTATATCTGCCAGTCTCAACTCGTAACCACCGTCAGTTTTCAACACAAAATAAATTTGAGCAGAATATGGTTCTGTCAGTATACTCGTAATGTTTTCCTTAACCTCATCCATGTTCATCATTACTTATGCTCCTTTGCCACCCAAACAAAATCACCAATTTTGATCCATTTAATGCTTTTTCCCACAGCCAGTTTGTCTTTGGAAATAACAACAATTCCTTCACTTGCTTCTATGCCCTCAACTTCAATACGATATAGATGATACCCAAGCAGGGCAAGTGTTGGATTTCCCAAATACAAATTCATCTTTACAAAAATCACACCAATTACAACCAATAAAATAAAAAGTACAATTGCATAGCGTATATTATTAAAATCCACACAAATTAAAGGAATAATACAAGTGGTTAAAAAGGTTAAATATTCGTAATTTTCGTTTTTTAATTTTAAAATACGGACGGGGGGATTTTGAACTCCTTTTAAATCATGCTTCATCTTAAATGAAATACACACACCGATAATTATCATTATCAGTGATACTATCGCCAACCAGTTGCGATCCAATAGATCCAACCAACCATTAAATTTTGATTCTCCGATAAACGGGATATCAATGGTCAGTAATAGAATTAAGAAAAACAGAAGCCACAATGATAGAACATAAAATTTTATCTTATCAGTTTGTAGTTTATTAAATAGCGTCTTTTTATTCTTGCTCATTTTTATTTCTCCTGTTACTTTAAGTTGCTTTTTATCTTCTCAAAGAACATCCTCGGGTGCTTGGCGAAATCCGTGATGCGGATTTGCTCGATTATCTCTCCACGGCTGTTGCAAAGGTCGAAGAATCCGCCGCGAGCCCAGATGACATGATCCGCGTCGATCTGGATGACGGGCTCATGACTCGTTGCGTTTTCATTGACCGAAGTGTCGTTGAAGATCCGGCGCAACTCATAAACCAGCCGGTACTGCTCCTCGGAATGAATATTGAAAAGTTCATATGTCTGACGGCAGTTCTTGAGCAAAAAGAGGTTCGTATACTTCGGTTCTCTCGGACCTTCTTCTTTGACCTCTATGGATACGGGCAGTTCTTTCCATTCTTTGATTCTGAAAAGATAGTACAGTTCTTCCGCATTATTCCGGTTCCGCATCGGAACGGGAATCTCTTTGCGCCTGACAACGGAAGTTTCCGTCACTTCGCCATAATACTTCACGCCCGGATTGCTCCAGTACTTCGGGCGGTACATGGCGACATAGTGAATCGGAAGTTTGTCCTGCGGGACAATGGACGCGCGGGTATAATAGAATTTTTCTCTGTAGTTGATATTGAACTGCTCTTCATTGCGGAAGGAACCGACCATGACATCGTTGGCATTCCAGTCTACCTTCGCCAATTTGGTTTCGATACCGCGCGGAAGCGATGCTCGTTCAAAGGCGGACTCTTCCGAATCGGAGATCAGTTCGGACAGGAAGGATTCCACCAGCCGCGTGGCTCCGGGTAAAAACGGCAGGCCGCCGATATTGACAGAATCAATGCTCTTATAGAAGCGGTGCTCTTCATACAGATCCTCGTTTGAATACGGGAACAGGATGTACGCGCCGAACATTGTTTTTTCAAAAGTGAACCGAGTCGGATTCGTGTTTTCATATACGATGGAATCGCGGTAACGGTGCATCGTATTGATATCGTCCAGTTTCGGTCCCGGGTTCTTATCCGGATAGAAGTCACCGGGCTGTGACTCGATGCGGTATTTGGCATCAAAGACGTACTTATACGGCACTTCGGACCCGGTTTTCTCCAATGTCAGCACGTTGTCCGGCTTTTGGTTGACCGTCTGCGTGCTTTGCTCACCCGGGTTATAAGTCAGAGAAATCTGCTCTCCGGTCGTAACATTGAGGAAACGGATTTCCGACTTCTTCCCTTTGACAAGGGTTACGGTGATGCCGGAATTATCAACCTTGATGATATCGGGCGACACCAGTTTATATTTTTTCTCAACCTTTCCGTCATTTCTGCGGTAAGTTGTATTTTTCAGAATGCTGACCAGTTTGATGAAGCACCAGTATTCGTAGAGCTGCGCGGTATCCTTCATGGAAATGCGGAAAACATCACCGTTGACGGACAGTCCGCGGTGCAACATCAGATAGTATTTATACAGTTCGCGGTACCCGGGAGCCATCCCGAACACCAGCGACATACTCTGCGTGGAACGGTATTCCGACACAGAGGAAAGGAACGAGCCGGAGATCAGTTGCCGGACCGTGCCGAGCATGCTGTCCGCGTCACGAAGAACGGCGGTATCGGGATGCTCTTCGGTTTCGGTATAACGCTTACGGAAATCGGCAAGTTTCTTTGCCGTGGATTCCAAAATAAACTTTGCAAACCGGTTTTCGGTCGTATCGTAAGAAATCTGTTTTTGCGCAGCAAGAACCTTTTCCGCACGAACGCCGTCAGTACCTTTCTGCACATATTCCGGGTGCTGAATCAACCACTTTTCGCCTTTTCCGTCAATCGTTTTTGCCCGATAGGAAGGCATCACGCGGTGGTCGATCACAAGTTGATGATGCGGAACAGCAATAATCCGGTTGATAGCCCTGACGAACTGATCGAAAATCGCCTTGATGATCTGAAAGAAGATAGCCGGAACCGTATTCTGACGGTCACCGATCTGAAACTGCAAATATGTCTGTTTCAGAAAATCAATGGCAACGGAATAGATCTCATCCGAAATATCGGAGAGCATATTCCGGTAATCTTCCTTATAGGTGATCTTGGACGGGAAAACCTCGATCCGTATCACGGCATGGCGTACGCCCGCAACCGATATTTCAAAATCCGAGTACCCGACACTGTTGCCGAAATTGATCACACCGGTCAAAAGCCCGGGATTGGATTCCGTGACGGGGCTGACCTTTTCCCGTACATTGAAGTTTTCATGCCAGAACGATACGGGTTCTCTGTCCCGGCTTTCGATAATGATCTCATAATCGGTCTGCTCAAAGAAGAGCGGACAGACATTGAAATGATAAACGGACACGCCGACAGAACCGTCGCCGACAGCCTGCTCGCTGCCGAGGACGGTTACCTGTTCAAGCGCAGAAGCACGGACCTCCCAAGAGGAATCCTGAGACAGAATCTCGTCGGGATTCAGAAAGGTCTGCTGCTTTTTACTCTTGATGACAATATTTACTTTTCCTGTGTGTATCTCTAATATTTTATCAGAGCCAATAGGAAGTAAAGCCATCTTCTTCAAATCTCCTCGTCATGAAATCGATCTTTTCGGCGCTTCTCGGATACTTGCCGACAGATTTTTGCTCAATGTATGCCTGCATCTGTTCGGAATCCGAACTGCCACCGAGTCCGGTATAATCGCCGGCACAGTAGCGGAACAGTTCGCAGAGCATATTCTTGACCGAGGTACTGCTTCCCTGAATTCTCGGCAGGATCTTCTGCATGATCTCATTGTCAAATGCCTCTTCTGCAGAAAGAAGCCCGTTTTTCTTGTTATTAAGTAAATAGAACACGATTTCATCGCGGACACGGTAACCGACGTGCGCTCCCGCTTTGGCAAGGATCAGATTGATTTCCTCAAGTTTATCACAGAGCACCTGGAAATTCGCGTCTTCGCTCATGCACTCTTTCAGCGACAGGTATTCCGTTTCCAGGAATCCGTTGCCGAGATTCAGCGCATCAACATCACCGGCATCGGAGCCCGGCAGTTCATTCAGTTTCACAAACGAGAACTCGATCGTGTTGGCGCGGTCCAGGACCTTACGGCTGAACGGGAATGTCGTTTCGTCCATATTTACGGTACCGATCACATACAGGTTTTCGGGAAGGATCACTTTCCCGTATCTGCCCGCTGCAACTGCGTCTCTGCCGTAACAGGAGGGGTTCACCAGCGGATCGGTCACAATCGTTCCGCCTTTGCGTTCTCTGGTTTCGATCACGGAAAGAAAATCGCTGAGGTAATACTCTACGCGGGCAAGGTTCATTTCGTCAAGGCAGAGGAAATAGGGGTATTCCGGATCAAGTTCCGCTTTTTTCACGAAATCGATGATTGCTCCCGGTACGAAGTGACCGTTCAGGTCTACATGACCGAAAAGATCGGAGGAATCCGACCAGTCGGGTCTGACCGAAACGAGCTTGTACCGTCCGTTTTCATTGGTTGCGCCGATTGCTTCGGCAAACAGACGGACAAGCCGTGTTTTACCGGTGCCTGAAGTACCGGCAAGAAGAACGAACGGCTTGGACTTCAGACTCAGCCAGAAATTATCAATCAGGTTGCCCTCATAGGAGAAGCCCTTCATGGCTATGTATTCTTTGATCTGCGCCAACTGATCCTTTACCGTCATTTCTTTCTCACCTTCTTCAAAACTGATTTCGTATGTATCAGTATCTATCTTCGTGAATTTTGCAACCGCATCCGGTCGGTCTTTGTATATATCAAAACGCTTTCCGAGGTCGGCATCCCAGAATATTCTGACACGCCGTCTGTCTGTGGAATCGTTCGACAGATGGCCTGTAAAGGAATGCTGCAGTCCGTACCATAATTTGATTTTCTTTTTTCACCCGGCTGTATGTTCTCCGCGTCAAAGAACCAACAGATTTCTTTCGGAACGCCCGATCCATTATCAGTAAAAAATGACTTGTCACAGTGCTTCTGAGCGACCGTTTCGCTGATGATGTCCCAGGAATAGAAAGAGCCGATTCTATCAATGGGAGAAGAACCTTTTGAACTTATGAATTTTTTATATGCTGACAATGCCGCACTCAAATCACCATTTCCATATTTTTTATTCACAGATTCATACAGCTCGGCTTGCGTAATAATTGAAAAAATTGATTGATATTCATCAATGGTTTTGACTTTCCATATATTGTTGGGCAGTTTTATTGCCAATCTTTCCTCGGCACGATCCAAAGCAACCAAATATCTGTTTATCGTTGAATCGCGGTACTTCTTATCCGGATACGTTTGCATCCATTGTTTAAAGCTATCGTAGTTGCCAATGTCAGTTTGAGTGTTCTCTTGGCATTGTAAAAAAAACTGATACATCTGTAATGCACTTGAAAATACTCGATGATACGCTATGTTCAGTTGTTCATAGTCAGCATGATTGCATATGATTTCCTTGGCTACATTAAAATCATTAAGGTCATCAATGTTGAACAAATCCTTGCTTTTTAATGATATCCCGTCAAGTTTTGACGAATATTGTTCCAAGGCCTTAATATAATTGCTTATTGTTTCCTTACTGTATGGCTCTCCATTATTCCTTTTTCGATTCTTCAGCCACTCAATAAATTTTTCCTTCATATACATAGTCTACTCCTCAAGGCTGATAATTGATTTCACAACCCATTTCATGGTATCTTCAAATTCAGCTTTTTTCAAACCACATTCCCAAATCACAAGTACCCGCCATCCAAGTCGCTCAAGTTCTTCTTTTTTCCTTTGATCACGCTGGATATTGGCATTTATCTTTGCTTTCCAGAAATCTGCATTATTCTGCGGCCACACAAAGTATTTACATCCTTCATGCCCGTGCCAAAAGCAACCATTAACAAAAACAACAGTCTTATATTTGGGTAAAACAATATCAGGTGTCCCGGGCAATCGCTTATCATTTTTCCGGTACCGGAATCCTTGCGAGAAAAGATATTTTCTCACAAGCTCTTCCGGCTTTGTATTTTTGCCTTTGATACGCGACATATTGTAACTTCGCGTTTCCTTGCTGTGTACGTCCATGATTACTGATTGATTTCTTCCAGTTTATACAGCTGATAGAAGAATCCCTCCAGCAGTTTTACCGGAATGCTGTTTCCCGCCATACGAATGATTTTGTCCCGAGGGAAAAGGCAACTTCTGACTCTCAGCACCGGGTTGTTCTTTTGAATGCTTTCGTAGTCTTCATCCGTAAAGCCCATGAAAAGCATGCATTCCCTTGGCGTAAGATAACGGAATGTCCCGCGTCCATCAATACCACTTTCAAAATGGATATTTCCGGAGTTGGGATGCCTGTCCTGCTTGGTCGTAATTGTTCTGATAAAGGTTTCTTTTGTGATTGCGCCATTTTCATCCACGATTTTCGGATTTTCATCCCAAATTTTCTTGCGGGAAGGCGTATCATTCGGTGTGCACTCGACTGCTTCGTTCCAATATGGAGAAGCCGGAGAATCTGCCAACCGGAGTAACTCCTTCACCGGAATGTTTTTATAGTATTCTGATTTTTTGAAATCCTTTACCACGGAAGTGGGACTTGTACCTTTGAAATATTCTTCAAAAGCGGCTTTCTTTTCTTCGTTATCGCCAACATAAACGCTGATCATCAACAGACGCGGGCGATTCTGAGGAATTCCGAAATCTTTGGCGTTCAATGGATAATACTTGCTTATGTAACCCAAATCTTTGAGTTCATCGATCCATGTATTGAAGTTGTCGAAATGACGCTCCGACAAGAGCGTTGGGACATTTTCCATAACCAGATATCTCGGCAAGGACTTGCCGGCATCTTCCATTTCTTTCAGAATACGCCCCACCTGCCACAGCAGACTGGACCGGCTACCGGAGTCCTTGTCGATGCCCTTGTTATAACCGTGAAATGCTCCGACGTTTGACAAGTCCTGGCACGGGAATGAATACGTCATAATATCAGTACCGTTTGGCATTTGCGTTCCGCTGACCTTGCTGACATCAACTAAATTATGAGTTTTCCGGATAGCAGATAGCATACGGCGAAGCACATCGGGGCCATATGCGTGAAGAGTTTCGGTCTTCATGGCTTCCTTGCCGTTGTTGCTGAGTGTATATTGACATAACTCTTTGAAAACTTCTGTGTCTGTCATTTTTGCAACGTCACCGTCGATTTCTGTATCGTTATGAATTGCATCATACGCGATAAAGGCATGCATATCCCATTCGCACGTTGCCTGGACATTGATATTGATACCTATGTTTTTCAGAGCTTTTGCCTGACTGCCTATTCCGCTGAAAAGTTCGACCAAATTATATTTTTCTTTCATTGGACGGTACTACTCCTGTTCCTGATATCATATTACCATATTTCATAGTTCACTGCGTCGAGATCAATGGTATATACAATATGAGTAATACCAGATGGCAGCTGATTGTTTTTAAAAGATTCTTTTGTAATGTAGGGGAATGACTCGTCAACGATATATTTTCTTTTTTCCAGAATTTTGTATTTTTCGTCCCGGATACTTGCACCTTTTTCAAATCCTTGATGCTGAAGTTCAATTTCGAGCTTGCCCGAGTCATAACCCGCCTCGATCAATCTCGTTTTCATATCATTTACGGATATTCCTTCCTGAGATTGCTCCATACGCAAGAAATACAAAAACAAAGGTTTATGGTGGACAAGTTGATGCTGACCGGCTACATCGATTTCTGCGCCATATCTTTTGCAAGTCGATTTGACCTCACAACTTTCCGATGCGCACTCAATATCATGGCTGCCCATACGCATAGCAGTCCATTCCGCAGAAGGATCCTGCACAAGTTTGTTTTCAAGGACACACATTTCAGCAATAACACTATATATCTCTCTGTCCTTGATGCCATTCCCGACAAGTTCTTTCCATTTTCTCCACCAGTCCAAAGGAGCGGTCAATAACGCCTTTCGCTCTTTCCCATTCTCTCCGGGGGATAGAAGTTCGGCACACAATGAAGCAAACTCATATCTATACTCTTCAAACGCAGAAATCAACATAAGATAGTTTGAAGGGGCTCCTTCAATTGAAAGAAGACCAGTACGGAATCTGCAACTATTGAACCTTTCAGCAACTTCAATATTGTTATCAACTGGTATCGCCACGCCATAGCCATCCGGTATACGAACCACAAATGCCATATATTCATCCGGAAGATTATTGATTCGCATTGCGCCATAGGAAGTCATGGACGCAAAGCATTCCCTGATTTCTTCAAGAATTGTCATACTATATCTCCAGTAAATCAAATATTCAGCACGGAATCAATATCAATGCCAGCATCAATGAATAGCTTCTTTGCGTATCCTTCACATCCCCCGTTACAAAGGGCAGGTTCCGAAACCATCATTCTGGCAGTATTCAGCTTCATTACCACACGGAACAAATCAGCCTTTCGGCTTTTGTTGTAACCGGATAATGTATTTGAAGGAATTGAGCTGTAAAAAAAGATGATCCATCTGTATGCATCCACGCAAGTCCCTTTTTTGCCTGTCCGTTCAACAAAATTCAAAATAGTATCCGTTGAACAATTTGCGCATTCAAGAATTCTGCGTGTTGTTGCCTCATCATTTTTCCATGAAAGATAAACATACCACCAGATTTGCTTAAGCCAGACTCTCCCCGGAGTGCTCCAAAAGTGGCTTTCGTTGTCCTTTCCCCACCTTGCGCCCACGGCATCCGGAATCACTTTCAAAGATAAATATCTCCAAAAAGCATCATCTGCTGCAAGTCTGATTGAAAACCAATGCTGTGCATTCAGATATGTGTATAAACGTATCCCGAACTGAACATCCGTAAAATAATCGCGAATTTTCAGTCCCTTCTTTTCCGCTTCTACAATAACCGATTGAAAAAGTGCAGAAAGGTCATTCCGGATAACAGAGTATTCTGCATCAACAGAAGGCAGTTGAGGGCAACACTTTATCCATTCGCTCATCGCCTTTTCCGCTTCACCACGGTTCAATCGTTTTATCTCCATTATCCCGTGATCCTCCCATCAAAGAATTTCCGCGTACTGAGCGAAAGCTTGTCCGGTGATGTACAATCCCATCCGAGCGTATCGGCAAAATAACGAACGGCTTCGCCAACAGTGCCTCGCTCCAGCTCTTCATCACCAAGTATCTGATCGAGATATTGATCAGCACGTATTTTTTCAATAATGCAACACAAAGCGGATGACATTACTTCCACAAGAAGTTGCGAGCAAAATGTCTTTTGCGTACGATCAATATATTTGTAATTTTTATGTGCCTTATTGATGTTGATGGATACCGTTTCTGAAAAAAGGTCACTCACCGGGTCTGTCCAGTCGCATCTTACATACCATAACGGCTGATCCTGTTCATATACTTCAAAGACGGGAAAAAGTGAACCGTTTCCATCAATTTTCAGTATAAAGGAATCAAATTCTCCAAGGACAAATCCTTCTTCGTTTGCCAGATGATTCTCATCTTCAGCCGGAGTTCCTGCCTTGGATATGTACAGAACTATCGAAAAATCAATTTCACCCCTGAGACTGGCGCGTGGAAACTCAATTTCTAATTCTCCTTCAAGAAAAGAATGATCCTGTGTTTCGGACGACATTTCCGCTGGAGCATGGATTTCCATTATCGGCTTGGATCCACGCTGTCTCGAATCCGGCGATGTCCATATGACAGACACCCCAAGAGTGGCATTTTTGCATGCGATACCATCAGCGCCAAACAACTTTTTGAAATTCTTCAGCGCAATCGTTCTTTTCAAGCGCAGATTAAATTTATCCGCGCTCCACACGCCATCCGTCTTTAACAGATTTATTGACAATCCCGCCTCTGCCGGATCGTAATCAAGCTTTTTTTCCTCTCCATCGACATAAGTATAAGAAATCTCATATTTTTTCGCTTGAAAAATTCCGTCTTTCAGTTCATCGTTAAGCGAAGGGTAAAGAAAAATGGGCTTTGACATTTACTTTACCTCCTTTTCAAATACAAAAACCGGTCTCACATTCCTTTGGAAAAGATGAACTACTGTTGTAAAATGAATTTTGACTGAATGTTCCGAATCGGAAACAATATCCAGTCCATAGACAGTGTTTTTTTCTGTCAATTTGAATGAGAACCGTATATCCTCAAATGTTACAGCCGGATTTTCACTTGTTACTTTCAGCAGCGCTTTTGTCTTTTTATCGTCAATAGCATCAACAACGATGCCAATTTCTTTAATGCTGAACGGTGAATCAAGTTTCAACTTCTTTTCCCACTCAGTCAAATCTATTTTTCCTGATTCCGAATCAATCTGAATTTCAAAAGCTGTACGAGTTATTTTTTTATTTCCGGAGGTCTTCAGTTCCATAGGCACAATCATTTTTTCAGATTGATACCTGATTGCTGAAATATCCATTTTGAAAGAAAATTTCTTTTCCTTCTGTGGCACGGGGCCGGGAACAGGTGGTGTCGTTTGGTTGTTTGCACCGCTTCCGAAGCCATCCGGAGGCAGTATCAGATCTCCAAGATAACGGCTGAGTTCGGAATTTTCTTTTGGACGATGCTCAATATCATCTTCTGCATACTGACTGCTGATTGATTTCGTGACAGATTTTTGTATCTTGGTAATAACTCTGGGATTGAAAGCCGAGTCACTCCAGTCATTCCATGATGTATGATCTGCCAATTCGCTTTTTCTTACATACTCTTCCAGACTATCAACAGACTGCCCCACTTCTTTGAAGCGGTTTGCCGAATTCAAAACAAAAATGCCAAATACAAATTCGTTTTTATTTGTCGACGGTATCCCTGCAGTCCATGCACTGACATTCTCATACGAAACAATCATTCCCGGTTTTCTGGCAAAGAAAACCATCGGACAATTCGTGCTTCTGTCCTGCACTTCGCAATTAAGATATGTCGAAGGTTCCGGTTTATTATCGGGAGAACCCATTTTGAGTCCATCCCGCGATAATTTGGTACAGGCAATATTGCCTGCCACAGTATCTTCGAGATATTTTTTTACAATTACGTTTTCTACAATGACATCTGCACCACATTCTGTCAGATAATCATCTTCGCCCACATGATTTGCTCTGTTATACAAAGCCTGAACCGTTTTGAAAACCGGTTCCATATCGCCTGCCGAAATACCATTTCCGTTGATTTTGACTTTCAGAAAAGTACCATATGGATAATTCGGATTGCAAAGACGCGGAGCGTACCATCTTTGTACAGCGATACGAAGATACTTTTCCAGTGACGAATACCAATACGGCGAAAAATGCTCGTCGAGTTCATCGGCGTAATCAATCCGGTTGTTAGAGAGCAGAGCTGCACTGTCAATATACGGAATGATAATGACGGTTCCGGTTTTTTCTCCCGAATAAGGTTGTATCCCAAAAATAGCAAGAAAGTCGTTGATATACGCCTCATCCGTTACAGGTACGGTTGTGTTTTCACGTATGGTTTTCCCCCACCACGCAATTCCACGTCTGGCCATTTCGTGATACTCGGGAATCATTGCATTGCTGCTCGTTTCATTTTCTACAAATGATGCAGCAAGTCTTGAAGAGTATTTACCATCTCCATCCGCGATTCTCGAATAATAAATAACAAGACCGATTCCTATTCGGAAATATACAGTTTTCCCAAGTCCCCATGAGCCGCCTGCACCTTCAGCTTCCTGGGGTTTACAGATTTCATAAACCAACTTCAACAGATTGCCATAGTTGTTGTTTCTGACATTCTGAACATCCATTTCACCAGTCAGACCTACCGTATCCGAATCGCATACAGCAAGATATTGACAATTATCCGTTGGGAATCTCTTTGATAGAGCGGCTGTAATGCCTTCAAGCTCATTTCCAAGTTTCCGGGAGTTGAAATTACCAGTCAGAAATTCAACCATAACAGATTTTGCATCGGGTTTATGAGCATCCAGGCTATTCTGTATTGATTCCCTGACCAACAAATCCAATACGGGTGTTTTATGATTCTGTATCAACTTGAGCAAAGAACTGCCACTTTGCGTCATACGACCAGGTTCGGCAATTTCAATTTTCATTGGTTCCCTCCAGGTCTGCACCACCATCAAATATTTCGTTGTTCATTTTTATTGAAATAGTTGAAGCATAGCTTGTTCCGATTCTTCCTCCCGGAATATAAATACTGATACCAATAATGTCCTCTACTGCACAAAGATCCTGCCGGGTTCTGGCTTGTTCTCCATCTGCGGGATTTTTGTCACTGCACTTGGAATTTTTGTCAACACGATAAATGATCAACTGCGGCGTTGTATCAAGACCAGTCTTGTCTCTGTATCCTGCAGCTCCTTTTGCGGATCCTCCGTTTATGATATCAACGATGACATCCCGAACCGATATATCACTGATAGAATTTACATCGACATCGGCAAGAATGTCCGTTGGATCTCTGAGAACACCGATATCAAGCAAGGTATCATCAGCCTCATTCTTCGGAACCTTTTTGCTACGGCTGATTTTGTTCACTGTTTTCCCATTCGGTAAGGGCCATAAGCCATTTGTCTGACTCTTCTTACCCGCTACGATAACGCTCCAACCTCCCAATTTTCCTGCATTGGTCATTTGGCCAATCCAATTCAAAAGAGGTTTCGTATCGTTGAAAACTTTCAAACGGCTGCAGAATTGAAATCTCTCAAGATATTTTTTTACAGTATCAAAAGAAATGTTTTTCCAGACAACGTCATTGGAGAAATATTCATCATCACGATGCCATTCTTCTCCGAGCGTTTTGATAAACTCTTCCGTACAACGGATATTTTCTTTAAGAGTGCTTTCTTTGTTTTCAAACAAATACGTCTGGTTAGAAGCTCCGCTGTAATCCATCGTGGACTCGGTTGCAGATTGCATACGGTTTTTCGCAGTAATGCGAATGAAGCTGACCTTTGGAGAATTTTTCACCTTGGGACCATATTCTGCCGGACTGCGTCCGTTAATATCCATATACTGAATCTCATCGCGGAGCTCTTGATCAAGCGCAGCAAGGAAAACAAATTGTTGTCTTGTTTTTTCGGTAATCCACAGTCTGGGAAGAAGTTCATACTTCTTCCGGTAACCAAACCAGCGCCCCATCTGCATCAACGTATCCGCCTGTCCGACCGAACGAAGGAAGAATGTGCTGATCAATCCCTCTATGGTAAGACCTCTTGATAATGTAGCTCCGCCAACAACGATAAAAGCAGGAGCGGGGGAAGGCATTTTTGAGGGATCCGGATACGCAAGTCTGATATGCATTCCGTCTTCTGTTGCACCATTGTTTTTACAGTTATCAATGCAAAGATGAATTCCCTTGTGATATGTAAGATCCCCCTCGGAATCAAGCTCAATATGCGATATTCCACCATCAATTAAAATGCCCAACTGCTCTTTGACAGCTTCAAAATCCGGATATCTGTTTATCGTACTATCCGGCTGGTCATACGTCGGATATTGCTCTCTGAAATTTTCAAATGTAAACCTTGAGGTTTCTTCGAACCAGACTCTTTCCGCTCTCTTTATCAATTCGGCTTTCGGAGTCCGACTGATCCAATTGCTGACAACACCAGCCACAGCACTGTGATGCGCAGTTTGTTGGCTTGTATGAATAAGCATACTGACAGGTTTCTTATATCCCCAGATTCTCATGCAGGCAACACCACACATAAACCAGCAAATTGCATCAACAAGAGACTCGGGTGCTTCACCAGTCATCCCATCATGAATGTTTTTCAGCTCATTCAGCTCATCGGTATTAATTGTCCGCACTATGTCAAGCCCATCAAAAGATACAGAATCTCCTGCGTATCCAAATATCTGCTGCGGGCCAAAGTATTCTTTTGACACAGCTAACGTCGTAATAAAACTTCTCGGATAAAGAGAATCTTTACCCGCTTCGTTAAGGATGTTTGCGTAAGGAGTCGCCGTATAGCCTATATAATTCATGGCAAGATATTGGCTTTCTGTTTTTTTGCCTTCCTCATTTTCTCCGTTAACGAGCGCGCGAATGAGCTTGTTGATTTTGCTCAATTCTTCCGCATCAATATCGCAAGTATTGATTCCTGCCTGATCAGCTTCATCGTCAATGACGAGAATTTTCATCTGCCGTTGTTTGTTTTTGTCAGCCTGCGCCCATTGGATCAATTTTCTTAATCTTGTGGAATTTTTCAAACATACAGTAAAATATCTTTCCCTTGATGCTGGATCAAAATGAAGGCTTTGTGCTTTCTGACTGATATCCACAGTCTTCGACAAATGCTGAAGTGGTCTCCACCACAGAGAACCTTGTTGATTCAAGTCACCGAAAAGTCTGTTTTGCGTCTGAACTCTGAGGTTTTCGATTGTACCCGAAAGCACAATGAACATATTCCAGCCCCAATCAGCAGCCATTGCCATCAACGCAGCCATATTTGCCGTTTTACCGGACTGAACATTACCAATAACAAGTCCTTTTACAGGATCAGCGTCCGTGGTATCCCCATTGAGTCTTTTGAGGATCTTCAAGGTGGTGCTCTCTATTTCGGTCACGGTATCTTCCTTGAAACCACCATCAAGCAGTTTCTTTTTATAAAGCTGCCAGGAGGATGCCTCGTCTTCGGGTATAGTTATGGCATTATCCTGTCGGGCATCATGAATGTGGGCTATGCCGTCAATCAGTTCGACTTTTTTTATTCTTTGTTCTGCGTTTTTCTGTCTTTCTACAAGTTGCGTCCAATCCGATATGCTCATTTCCGGCCAGAAATTGATATCCATTTGAATTTCAAGGAATGTCTGCAAACCTGCAAAATCTTTTTTTCTTCCAAAATGAATATCTTCCCAACTGATCCCTTTAGCCCTTGAATCGGTTATCCACTTGCGGGGTTTATCATATGTAATCTGACTAAAATCTGCCATATCCACTCTCCCGAAATAATCTGTTAAAACTGCATCGGCATTCCATTGCTGATCAGTCTTTTTCTTGCTTCTATTACGACCTTCGCTTGTTTATCACTGATTACTCTTCCAGTAACAAACATATTGATTGATAATTTGAGTATATCGGTTTCTTTTTCGGACAGCATTCCTCTTGAAGTTCCCCAATCAAGCACCATTTTCCAGTATTGCGCACCTCTTGCAAAGATGTCGTTCAACGCGTTGACTTCATTGACAAGCTTTTGAGTCTGTTTGTTTTCTTTTTTCTCGGCATCCACTTCATCCTTACTGATCAATGTCGCAATAAATGCATTGTTTATCGTCCATACCTGCTCTTGAGCATTCGACCAGCACAACTCTTTTTTACACCATTCCGTTACATTCTCCGTAGGTCTCGGACCGGTAATGAAATTGTGAACTTCGTTTTGAAGAACATTCAATTGCTGATCAAGTTCTTCATACACCGCCTGATCATTCCAGATGCGTTTGAAATCAATTTCGTATCCTTTATGTTTCTTGTAAACATAATTGAAAATGACACTTATCGTATATGCAATAACATTTGCCTTATATGAACGGTTTTCCCTGTACCATTGTGATTGCTTGATTATTTCGTCAGTCCGCTTATAAATTATTGCAAGTGCAACAACGCGCTTGAAATAGAACTCGTTGTACTGAGTATCTCCTTTTTCCCATGCAGCCTTGACTTCGCCAGCGAACTGCTGAAGTAATTTCTGTTTTCCTTTGCTGACAATATCCGGTCTGCAGTTGAACAATTCCATATATCTTGCCAGATCCAGCATCGTAATAACCATATTTTCCGGATACCGATCTGTATACTTTTTCAGCTCCGCAGCCTTGTTAATTATTTTCATTTTACCTTGATTATACTGACCGCGTGCTCTTTCGTAAAACCAGTACTGCTGGAACTGGTTTCCACCCTTTGCCGGTATGGGCGTCTTACGCGAATAATCTTCCATACGGATATGGAATGGATGGTTTGAAAAGAAGTCGGAAGCATCAACAGGATTTTGAGAGTTCGAGTATTCCGATATCTTCGGAATGATTCTTTCTGCCATCGAATGTTCAAGGACTGATAATTTCATAGGCACAGCAACCTTACTGAGGTCAACATTATCACCTTTTTTAGCAGTCAGTAGTGTATTGGCGATAGATGCTGTGGTCTGTCCTCCGTTAACAATCTGCAAACCTTTTATGTAAGTAATAATTGGGCCATTCTTTGTATTTTTCACTTCAACTTCGGTTGCTGTTGCAGCGATACCATTGTTATAGGCGAAAAACATTTCGGGATAATTTTTGATAGTATTTTGTATTCCTTTATTTACTTTGCGTTTTGCGCTCAAAAACGATCTGACATTTCCTTCAAGGAGTTTAGCGCCATAGTCAAGATATAATTGATTGAGTACCTCGCCTGGAAAAACTGCAAGATACGAAGAATAAGTAATTACGTTTTCGGGCGCAGATTCATCGCCTTCATTAGTAATCGGAGAGATATCAATATCTGCCACGACATTCTCATGTTCTACTGCTTTGACGCAAGGAAGCCCATCAATCCCGAAATCATCAAAACGGATTTCAACAATTTCTTTTTGTGCCTGAGAGGAAACAAGATCAAATAATCTTTCAATATCCCATACATTCAATTCAACAGTGCGCCCATTAATTGTCTCGTCTTTGATCGTTTTTGCTCTTTGACGATTGAAAGCATCTGTGAGTAAGAAAAATCTGTATTTTGTTATTTTTTCGCTGTCAAAAAACAGGTCCCGTGAAAACTCCATTGCCGAACGGTTCTTGATATCTCTGTACAGCTCATTTCTTATCGATTCTTCAACAAAAAATCGGATTTTTCTGAACGCCGAATTGACATCCTCAGCTCTGATTATTTCTTCGGAATCCGGGCCATGATAATCCACAATAAAAATGCAACAGCTGCCATCTGTTTCATCGATAGAATAACCATCGATGGCGTAATTACCATTTCGTCTGGTCACGCCTTCGCAATGACATTCAATGAAATCATCAAATTCTTCTCCATTCATCAGCAAACCAGTGGTATATGCGAGATATTCCTCGGGTGCAGCACTCGAATTGACATTACAAGCTATCGCAATATCCTCATGAACAACTTTTCTATATTCATCAATTTTCATTTTTGATTATCCTCCAATGGTCAATCATCAGTTCTTCGGAATAATTTCAACAATATCGTCCATAGTGCAACCAAGAGCGGTACAGATCTTCACCAGTACATCACTGGAGACAGTCGCGCCGTCTTTTTTCATTTTGGCGAGAGTTGCCGTACTGATATGCGCGAGCTCGGCAAGTTCCTTGCTTTTCATCTCGCGGTCGATCAGAAGTTTGAATAATTTCTTGTAGCTTGCAGCCATTTCACACCTCATAAAAGAATAGTCTTATGGTTATACCTATAATACCACAAAATCTGACAAAAATCAAGAAGGCTATCCAAATTAGTTAAAAGAACTTGTAATTTATTAACCGCACCCACTTATTCACTTTTCTTTGTTTACTGCGTCGCAAATTTATTTTTCAAAACTTAAACTGACGGTTAATCTCTTTACCTCCAGTTTATTGTCATTAGGGCTTTTGCGGGTTATAATACCCCAAAGGATTACCATCTGAATCAAAAGGACTCATATGAACAACTACATTATCATCCGCAACCGCATCCACTGCAAACGGTGCGGAGATGTTATTGAATCAAAAAGCCGGCACGATTTCGTCACCTGCAGGTGCGGGGCGTGTTCGGTTGACGGCGGGCACGACTATCTACGTCGGTGTTTCGCAGAGCACGGCTGTTATGATGATTTGTCTGTAACAGAGCCCCGAGATGATACAAATGAAATACAACTGTCCTTAGAAGAAGCAAACAAACTGATTGATGACGTAGCAAAACGAATTCTCGACGAATACCATGATGCGTTTACAGAACTCGCGAAAGGACCAGATACATAATATGATCTACGTTATGTCCGACATATACGTATGGCATATTTTTGCCAGAACCGTTTAGCCATTGTATTGAAACAAGCGGCGCAATCGTGCAAAACTGTTGTGTTTCGCTGGCGCAATCGTGCAATTTATAGTTTAGAAAAGCAATCGTCCTGATATGCTCTTCTCGAAACCGCTTTTTCATTGTTTACTGCGTCGCAAATATTGTTCTCTGCTCGGGGAGTTTTTGACCACAGTTTGTGTCATAGACGGGACCCAAAGTAGCGGGCGGACATATATAATGGAAAGCGGTTGACCACAGGTCGTACCATTTACGGAAGTCGGCGAGGAAAAGAAAAATCGTGAGCTTTGCGAACCATTCAGACAGAATGCCGAAAGCCCCCGAAATTCGGGTTTGACCACATGTTTTACCATAGACAAAGGCGGAGCACGTGAAAAATATGGGCACAAAAGTGCCAAAGACGAAATGCCGTGGAGTAGAAACGGCTAAAAAAGCATGGGCGCACCCGAAAGGATGCGCCCGTTTCAGTTGGGGTGGTAGAGGCCGCAAGTTCAAGTCCAGTCACTCAGACCAAAATCGAGAAATCCGAACTTATTCTCCATAGGAGATGGGTTCGGATTTTTTGTATTCTTCGACGGCACGGAGCGTTATGTTCGGAATAAGCGGGGTGGGAGTGCAAATGAGCACTCCGACAAAGAATATACTGAACCGATATCCGGCGAAAGCATACTACCCGATGATATAAAGACGGGCGGTGGCGAGGTGTGAAGATAATTCTGCGTCGGCATCGCTCCCGCGCCCCACCGTTGATTCTTTTTCAGTTGTCACCATAAAACACGAGAACGAAAGGATATGAATATGAAAAATGCTATCACATACAAAAACAGGAACGGTTACCTTTATCCCCTGCTGGCACTTCCCGAAGCAGAAGAAGCGCCGATCGGCAAATACGAGTGGATGTATCTTGACTATCTCAAGAAACATCGGCGAGGTACATACATTTCTCTGCTGACAAGTGGCAATCTTGGCGAAGAACTCTCCAAATTTGACGCAGAAGTACGAAATGAAGTTAACCTCCTTCTTGCCCGACTTATAGATGAACGAGGCATCACAGAAGCCCTGAAATCCGCGAACCCGCTTCGTTGGGTGCAGGAAATGAATACTGCAAAGCATGATGCGGAGAAAACCGTCCTCTGGGCGATGTTTCAATGATGGTTTCTAAATTGTTTTGCACAGGAGTGCAAATTCCGTAAAAATGAGACCGTATGCCATCGGTTTGGCATACGGTCTCCACATTTACTAATTATTCCTGTGTTGAAATCAACAACGCAATAGTAAATGATAGTTGTTATTTAAGTAGAGGGTCGACTCTTCACTTTCCACTATTCCGTCAAAACCAGGAGACCAATTATCATCCATGCTTGGCATTCTGATATTTTTAACATTGTTTGAATTGCAAAGAATCAGTTTTTTAATCAGTTCCGGCAACAACTCTTGAAACAACTTCGGACGTTCGGATACCATTGCCGACAGTTTAGTTCCTGAAAAGATATCCATATATTTTTCCTCCTTCGTTTTAAAATTCATTGACAGTTGCACAAAATCTGAATTTTATACTCTCCTCGCAAATGAATCTAGCATATTAAATGAGATTACTCACCCAACGCCTCCAGCACCCGATCCACGGTCTTGCCGTCCCAGCCGGTGCAGAGCATTTGCTTAGTGATGATGGTTTTATAGAGCGGATTTTGCTCGATGACGCTCCAGAGATGGCGGAGGATGCGGATATAGTCGTCAAAATGATCCTGCACTTTGGCAGCCACGGTTTTGCGCCACTCTTCGGTGGGGTCTTTGCCGGCGTAAATGTCGTTGAGCTGCTTGCAGAGATAGTTGATGGCACCGCCGATACCGGGGAGTTCGTTTTCGTTGGCGTCCGGATTTCTCGGTTCTTCCGCGATCTTTACATGGAGTAACAGATGTTCAAGCAGATTGCAATAGACAAGCCGATTCTTTTTCTGATACTCAAACGGATTCCGCGCGGCATACTCGTCATTGCTGAGCATGATTGCCTTATCTTCATCGATATGATGGCAGAAGAGGCCTTCGGCGGTACGGGAAACCAACTTGTTCTTGATAGTGCATTCTCTGTCGGTGAAATAATCGTGCTTTGCGGCACCGTATTTTTTCAGAAGAAGTTTGACAATGTCGTCGTAGGACATAGAAAGCATTTTCTCATAAAGGGATCCTGCATCCTTAGATTTTACGATGGATTCAATATAGGAGATTTCATCCGCAGAAAAATGATACTTGCGGTATAAATCTTCGTCAGACCATTTTCTATTAAAATCTTGCATTGGCACGTATAAATAAGATCCTTGCATTGTGTTTTGGGTGCTTTTTGCTATGCTAACCATAACATGAAAGAACTTTGTCTGTGTATAGCCGATTGCATTTTCCATGCATTTGATGGTTTCAAATGGTCCAACAACAAGATAGGTTTCAGTACATACAGCATCCTTATCAGGAACAAATGGATTTAGCCAATCTTTGGAAACGTTGCCCACGCCCCATGCCTTGGGGATAAAGAATTTATTACAAGAAATCAATTCTTCTCCTTTTCTAACAGAAAGCTTTGAAACAAATCCGACCCCATCTTTTCTCCACCCGTTGTAGTAAAACGGAATTTCGCCAGCACTGCAATATAAAGAATACTTGGGTTTTACTCGTTTGGAACTATGATCTTCCCTTGAATCAAAGCCAAATGGGTCATTTGGGCTTACTATCTTAGAAAAACTTTCTTCCCCGAACGTTTGAACCTTATTGAAAATGGAAATTAAGTTTCCATCTCTAATAATTGTACTCATTCCCTCGACCGAAAGGGGACGTTCCACAGTAGTTTTCTTTCCAGTTGAATCATATGTACTAAACATACAATCGCCACGACTCTTGCTGTTCCATAAAAAGTAACTAATACCACCTTTTATTTCCACACTCGGGAAGCAATATGTTGCATCTTGAAAATCGGAAATTGTCGTTATGTGGTTGTCCGAAATCATCCCCTTACGATAATCAACAAGAGGTCCATTGGTTGCTGTCATCCATCTTGAAGGCGTTATCATCGAAATATATACCGGATGAAGTGCCTTTGCTTGCACAATAAAATACTGATAGATTGGTTGGGCAGCAACACCACTAACCTCCTCCTGGTACGGCGGATTCCCGACGATTGCATCGAACTTCATTTCTTTCACCTCTTTTCCCCAATAGCTACCTTTGAGGATTTTCTTTTTGAACTGCTCCGGTTTGCTTTTCAGCATATTGACAAGGTCGTCAAAATAGTGGGCATTGACGACATTATCGTGATAACCGGTCAGCGTGCGTTTTGTGATATACTTTGCCATCGGGGTTTTGCAGATGACATAGATATTGTTGCGGAGAACTTCTTCCCACATGGCTTGCAGTTCGGCAGGTTCCCAGTCGTCATCGGTGGTGTCCTCCAACTTCCGGCGGTAAACGCTGTAAGCGACATAGAGCGGATACAAGCCGGTCTTGGAGTTGATCTCCAGAATATGCGTATCCTCGCGGAAAACTTCTTTTGTTACCTCTCCCTGATCCACAAAGCGCGGCTCGTCCAGGCGGTGTTTTTCTTCCTGTGTGTCGTCCTCAAACTGTTCATTGAAGAAGCACCAACCGCCCAGCGTATCGCTCATATGCATATTGACAACACGCCACGGTGTCAGGACAGTTTCCTTATCGGGATTTTTGAAATGGCGGAAAATCTCGGCAATCAGTTTTACGCGTCTTGTGGGCGTTTCTTTGTCCGCCGCTGCCGCCAGTTTACGAATGCGCTTACCTGCCGCAATAAACACATCGCGGTCATAATATTTTGTGAAATCCGCAAACAGCGGCTTGGTCACGCCTTTGGGCATAAATTCAGCCCATGAGGTATCGTCCACCAGTTCCACAAAACGGTCAATGTCGATGTCCTCGTCAATCGGCACATTGGCGCCGTAAATCATCAGCGGCATACGGATAGAAATGCCGCGGAGAATATCAATGGCTTTTTTGCGGGCTTCCTTCGCCTGTTTCTTTTTCAGGCGATCCGCGATTTCTTCCGGTGTTGGCGGTGTGGGAGGCGTGGCGGGCTCATCATCGCCATCGTCGATATGGGCGATCTGCTCATCGGTCAGTCCCTGACCGTTGACAACGACACTGTCTTTTTTCTTCTGCGCTTTGGAAGCACCGATAATGTCCTTCAACGCATTGAATTTGGAGGCATCGATATCGTCAAGCTTCAGAAGCTCATCGTTATAAATGGATTCGTCTTCAAATCCGCTGTTGACGGCTCTCTCGGCGTAAATTTGCTTGACCTGCTCCATCATGGAGTTGACACTGTATTTGGTCATTCTCGATCCGGCAATCGCAATGACGGGGCAATAGTTCAGAAATTCTGTCATTGCCTCGCGGCGCTTTTTCTGATTTTTGCCGGGTTTACGGGAGAGATGTACGGTTTCGGTCAGCACTTTTAGGGTTCTGTCGGGTGCAAAGTCGAAAACATAGCAATCGGTTTTCTTCTTGCCGTCAATACATCCGGCAGACTGCACACGGAAAATGGTCTGCATATACTGAGAAGCAGCTGTGGAATAGGAGCCGGAAAGCATCAGCACCGCCGTCCACTCCGGAACGGTCACGCCCGTGGTCAGTTTTCCGCAGGAAAGCGTGATGGAATACTTATTTTCACGGATGGTTTTGCGGACAAGCTCCAGCGCGTCCTTTGCGTGGTCTTCCTCGTAAGTATCGCCCTCTCCGGCAACATTGGCAATGCCGAAATGCATAAACACCGGGTGATGGCGGAGCATTTCGCTGAGCGCCTTTGCCTCTTTGACGCCGGGCACCATCCACAGCGTATGGCGGAACATATTGCGGTAGGCATCGGTAGAGAAGGGATAGATGCTGTCCTTGTCCTCTTTTGCCATCAGATCCAGGAAAGAACGGACATCCGCTTCGTGTACGAAGTTGCCCTCAACGGCACCTTGTGGGATCTCACGCCTGCCATGCGGTCCTCTTGACCATACACGGAAGAATTCGCGGAAGTTGAATGCTTTTGTATCGTATTCGTCCGAGACATATTTTTTCAGTTTTTCGCCGAGATCGTAGGTATAGATATGCATCTGCGGCAGATCGGCATAGGGGTTGTGGTCGCCGTAATGCTCCGCGTCCCACTCTGCCTTTTTCTTCTGCTCCATGACATAGTCCCAGGTATAGACATTGTCTTCGCCGAACTTATCAAGCAGATTGAACGGCGTGCCGGACAAAGCCAGCACTTTGGTGCTCGCTTTGCGCAGTTGTTTTATGACATGATCGCCCAGTTCGGTCTGTGTGCCTTCGTGGGCTTCGTCAACGATGATAAGATCCCAGTTCAGGTCAAATACCGCGTTGTTTTTATTGAATTTTCCGCCGACACGTTTGGAACCGCGCAGATCCTGAATCGACGCAAAATAGAGGAAATAGGCGCCGTCTTTATCAAGCCGTTTGATTTTCAGATCATTTTCAAGGTCGATCTTCTCATCGTAGGTATAAGCGGAGTCGTTGGTTTTCAGTTCAAAAGAATAGTCATGCTCGGATGAACCCGGATAAAAGATTTTTGCAAAATCCGTGCTCCATCCGTCACTGACGACCGGACGATGCGTGACAATGATCACACGGCGATACTGCGAACGGCGCACGACTTCAAGGGCTGTCAGCGTTTTGCCAAAACGCATTTTGGCATACCACAGCATTTCGTTCTCTTTTTTGAACGCTTTGATGGTCTGCTCGATTGCTGCCTTCTGTTCGTCACGGAAATCTATTTTTGCAACCGTCTGCCCGTCAGAGGTTTTCTCGGTTGCGGAAAGCGCGGACTTGCCCTGCTTTACGGCAAGGATCGCGCGAATTGCCACATCTACCGTCGTGGCAAACCATTCCTCGCCAGTTGCACCGTTCGGCTGAACCTTATGGATACCGGAGTTCATCAGAACCTTGTGGACATCCTTGTCCTTGAAGGTGAATGAATATCCGTCCTTTTGCAGGACAGCCAGTTCGGTATATTCCAACTTAAAGTTCACGCTTGCGGTTGCTGTGTAGCCTTTGATACGGGCGATGGCCGCCTGATTCAGTTCGCGGCAATTCGGTGTCAGGTATTCGGGTTTCGTATCCGTGGTCAGTGTCGCCTCACCGATTTTCAGAAGCCCCTTATGGGTATCGTAGGGCATGCTGAAAACATATATGAGTTTGTATTTATAGGTGCACTCAAACTTTTCCATGTTTTTCGCTCCTCTCAAACAAGTCAATAAATCTTACGGAATGTTCGCGGCTCCAATCCATGATCCGGCAGTAGATGCCGGTATGGAGAGAATTATCATTTTTCAGACAACCGGGGCACGGCTCTGTTCTTGTTTCGTCGTCAAACAGAGATAACTGCAGGCTTTCAATCGGTTTACACGAATTCGGAATCACATATTTTAACCCGTCCATCTGCCAAAGATTCCATGAAAGGATTTTTGCGATTTTTGTCAGATATTCCTTAATCGGTGGTACGGTGAACCGATCCGTATAGTAGTCGATGAAGGAAAACAGCAGATTTTCGCGGGCAATCAACAGACTGTCGCCTTGCCATTCAAAGCCATACACCGATTGAAAAGCTTTGATCACCCATTTCATCCAGTCCTGTTCGGTCGCTGTGTTTTCATTGACAATACGTATTTTGCGATCCAGGATGCCGATCCTGTCGCGCACTTCAATCCATTTTCCGGTCACGGTGTCATAACGGCTCGCAAGGTATGGTGCTTCACCGCAGGAAATCTCCATGCGGTTGGCTTTTACATAGTCCTGCCATGTCCTGCCTTCGGGAAAAGTAATTTTTTCTGCCGATGTGATCCATGTCTGACCGTTCTCTGTGTTAAACACATTTTCTCTGCCGAACCATGCGTTGTCCACAAGGTTATTTTGGTTGTTACATACCCATGACGGAGTGAAAACCTCCGCCTTGTCACGAACGCGAATTGCCTGTTCCTTTTTTGATTTTGTCGTTCGTGGTTTGATAACGCTTCCGTTACGGTGCGTAATGCTATCTACCATGATCTGATCGCTGCTTTGATATCCAAACCCGCGCTCGGCATAATTATCGGTCGCCCAAATAATATTTTTGCCGGAGCTTTTATCGAGAAGCAAAATTGCAAGCAGATTCGCATCCAGCTGGTAGATATAATTTTCTTTTATATCAATGTTTTGTTCCAT
>ULVO01022075.1_pt1 | contig 25954 bp, 19 predicted proteins | sample 1959521 | NCBI WGS metagenome assembly ULVO01 (sample SAMEA4835788, study PRJEB28245) | human gut metagenome | biome: gut microbiome; material: fecal sample | place: Denmark | collected 2008
TCCTATGTATGTGAAATGTCCTCAATGTGGCAAGGTGCTGCCTATGGGTTACACATTCTGCAACGAGTGCGGCTGCTCATTGGGCGCAGATGAGGCAAACAATGCCGACGAAGAGGCTGTGCCAGTGGAAGACGAAGCCGCCTTCGTGGAACCGGAAGAAGAAATTACCGCCCCAGCGGCTTACGCAGATGATGACGAGGAGTTTGAAGAAGTGGAGACCGAAGATGAAGAAGAAATCACCGACGACGAAGACTACGACGACATTCCCGACGCTCTCAGCATTGAAGAAAAGTTGCATCGAGGCATAGCCAAGAACATGCGTTCGGCATTCTCGCTCAACGACAGCATTCGCTTCCGTCGCGAACTCTTTGGCGGCAGCCAGGCTGAATACAACGATGCTCTCGACATGGTGCAGTCGATGCACTCATTCGGTGAGGCAGAAGAATACTTCTACGACGACCTCGCTTGGGACCCTACCAGCGACGACGTGAAAGACTTTATGGAAGTGGTGAGAAAGCATTTCCTTTAAAAAATCCTCTAAGTACTAAGTGGATATTGTAAATAATAAGTATTGAAGATTTAAATTTATAATGGCTGGAAAACTATATATTGTTCCAACCCCAGTGGGAAATCTCGACGACATGACCCCGCGCGCTATTGCGGTGCTTCGCGACGCACATTTGGTGCTGGCTGAAGACACCCGCACCAGCGGTGTGCTGATGAAGCACTTCGGCATCACCACCCCTATGCGTAGCCACCACAAATTCAATGAGCACGACACACTCCCTGCTTTGGTGGAAGAGCTGCAAGGTGGCAGCATCATTGCGCTGGTGACCGATGCGGGCACTCCTGCCATCAGCGACCCCGGATTTTTGTTGGTGCGTGAGTGTCGCCGCCACGATATTGAGGTGGAGACCCTGCCGGGCGCAACGGCTTTCGTGCCAGCGCTGGTCAATTCGGGTTTGCCTTGCGAGCGTTTCACCTTCGAGGGCTTCCTGCCGCAGAAAAAGGGTAGGGTATCGCGATTGGAGTCGCTTGCCACCGAGCCTCGCACCATGATTTTCTATGAATCGCCAATGCGATTGGTGAAAACGCTGGAGCAGATGGCTGAGGTGTTTGGTGCCGACCGTGAAGCGTCGGTGAGCCGTGAAATCTCCAAACTCCACAACACCACCCACAATGGCACACTATCCGAACTTGCCACCTATTTCAAAGCCAACGCCCCACGCGGCGAAATCGTGCTCGTGGTGGAGGGCAAGGCTCCAGAAGCCACAGTAAAAGTGGACAAATACGCTAAATTCAAACAAAAGCATATTAATCAACTAAAAAATAATGAATGATGAAAAAGATTGTGTTAATGTCGTTGGCGTTTATCGCCGTTTCTTCGCTCTCTGTTTCATGTAATAAGGGTGCAGAAGACAAGAAAGTGAATACCGATTCACTCGAAAATGTGGAACTGAAAGGTGAACTTGCCTCGGTTACCGCTGCAAAGGATTCGCTCAACCTGCTGATGAACGACATCGCTGATGGTATGAACCAAATCATCGATATTCAAGATGTGATGAGCGTGTCGAATCTGAATTCCGAAACCGCTGACAAAAAGAATGCACTTCGCGACCAAGTGGTGGCTATTCAAATGTTGGTGAAAGACCGTCAACAGCGTTTGGAAGCACTTGAAAAGAAATTGCAAGCATCTGGCGTGTATAACGACGACTTGAAAAAGCAAGTATCTACACTCAAGAAGCAAATCGACAACCAAGTGAAGATTATCAACCAACTCACTGCTGAATTGCAAGCCGCAAATGTGAAAATCGGCAAGTTGAATGTGCGTGTTGACTCTCTCCGCACCGAAAACACTCAAGTGAAGAACGACTTGAGCGTTGAAAAGCAAAATGTGGCAGCAGAGAAGGAACGCAACACCAACCTCACCAACACCATGAACGAATGTTTCTACGTGATTGGCTCTAAGAAGGAACTCAAGGAACAAAAGATTATCGAAACTGGTTTCCTCCGCAAGACCAAGGTGATGGAAGGCGACTACACCAAGTCATACTTCACTAAGGCCGACAAGCGTACACTCACCCAAATCAACCTCCACAACAAGAAGGCGCAAGTGATGTCGAAACACCCAGCCGGCTCGTATGTGATTGAGGAAGTGGGCGGTCAGAAAGTGCTTCGCATTACCAACCCTGCACGTTTCTGGGAATTGTCGAACTATCTCGTAATAAAAGTAGGATAATATGCCATAAGGTTTCAACCCAAATCGGTCATTAGGGCTTGTGGTATTTCGGAATTTTAGAAGAATGAATTTTGCTTGTCTTTTAATGAGTGATAGCGAGCTATTACGAATTAAAAACAAGTAAAAGGCATCTTATAAAAGCCGAAAGACCGCAAGAAGTAATCTAAAAAATCATTACACGGCCTAATGACCGATTTGGGTTAAATAATTGGGGCTTAATCACGTATTAAGCCTCTTTTATTTTTCGTGTCGTGAAAATAGTATTGGCATTTGATAAGTTTAAGGGCGTGGCCACTTCGCGTGAGGTGGCTATGGCTGCGCGTGACGCCATTCTCGGAGTGGTTCCCGATGCCCAAGTGGTGCTGATTCCTTGTGCCGATGGGGGAGAGGGCACGATGGAGGCCCTGTCGCCAGCACATTCGCAGCGTGTGAGTGTGGAGGTGTGCGGTCCATTGCCCGATATGCGTGTGAATGCCGCCTACACCATTTCGCACGGCACGGCTGTGATAGAGATGGCGGCTGCCAGCGGACTGGCGTTGCTTGCCGATTCGCAGCGTGATGTGATGCACGCCACCACTCGTGGCACCGGTATGCTCATTCGCCATGCCATAGCGCATGGCGCACAGCGTGTGACGCTGGGCATCGGCGGAAGCGCCACCAACGATTGCGGCATGGGCATTCTATCTGCTTTAGGCTTCCGATTTCTCGACCAGCAAGGGCGTGAACTCGCTCCATGTGGCGCAAATTTGGCGAAAGTGGTTCGCGTTGATGCCGATGGCGTGCCACAGCAGGTGCTCGACACCCGATTTGATGTGATTACCGATGTAGACAATCCGCTCTGCGGCACGCATGGTGCGGCGGCGGTCTATGCTCCGCAAAAGGGCGCGTCGGCTCAGCAGGTGACGCTGCTCGACGAGGGCGCACGCCATTTCTCCCAGTTCATGTCTGATGGCGTGGCTGAAGCCCCAGGCGCAGGAGCGGCTGGCGGTGTGGGAGCAGGACTGAAGGCATTTCTCAACGCCATTTTGCACCCTGGCGCTGATGCCGTGCTTCGGTTCCTGAAGGTGGACGAGGCGATAGCCGATGCCGATTTGGTGATGACGGGTGAGGGAAAAATTGACGCTTCCACCGCCCACGGCAAACTTCCCTACGCTGTGGCTCGGCTCTGCCGCAAGCGCGCCGTGCCAGCCGTGGCACTGTGCGGTATTCTCGAAGGCGAAGCCCCTGGCGTGTTCACCTCGGTGCTTTGCATCAATCCTTTGCCTGTGGATCTGCCATTGGCGCTTAACTCTGAAGTATGCCTCTCACGAGTGGCATCAACAACCGAAAAATTGATAAAAACCATATTCAAATGAGAAAAAAACTATTCACAATCCTTTCTTGCATGATGTTGGCTATCGCCACGCTGATGGCTGCCAACTCGCAAGTAGATGAAGCCATGGCGCTGGCAAACCGCCTTTCGCCCCGATTGGCTCAAAAAGTACAATTCAAGCAAGGCAAGAAAAAGAGCACCGACTATTTCACGCTCTCAAACAATGGCGACAAGGTGCTCATCACCGCCAACAATGCCAATTCTATGGCGGTGGGCTTGAACCGCTATCTGAAAAAATATTGCCACACCACTGTGTCGTGGTATGCCGACATCGCCGTTGACCTCCCCGAAGTGCTTCCAGCAGTCGATGCCACCGAATCAGTCGATGCCCGTGTGCCAGAACGCTTCTTCCTCAATTACTGCACATTCGGCTACACTATGCCGTTTTTCGATTGGAACGACTGGGAGCGTGTGATCGACTGGATGGCACTCAATGGCGTGAATATGCCGCTTGCCATCACTGGTCAGGAAAGCGTGTGGTACAATGTGTGGCGTAGCATGGGCATGACCGATGAGCAGGTGCGCAGTTATTTCACAGGTCCTGTGTATCTCCCTTGGCACCGCATGGCAAACATTGATGTGTGGTGCGGACCGCTGCCCAAGGAGTGGCTCGATGGTCAGGTGGTGCTCCAGCAGAAGATTTTGGCGCGCGAGCGTGCGCTGAACATGCGCCCGGTGCTTCCTGCTTTCGCCGGCCATGTGCCCAAGCAACTCGCCGAACTTTTTCCTAAAGCCGACATCAAGCGTCTCGACCCTTGGGACGGCTTCGGGGAGGATTACCAAACCTATTTCCTCAACTCCGAAGACCCACTATATGCGAAAATCCAGCGCAAATTCCTGGAGGAGCAAACTCGCCTCTTTGGCACCGACCACATCTACGGCATCGACCTTTTCAACGAAATGGAGGCTCCAAGTTACGATTGTGGCTACATCAGCCGCCTCTCGCGCCATGTGTATGAGTCGCTGAAAGCCGTCGACAAGAAGGCGGAATGGCTACAAATGGGCTGGTTCCTCTACTATCAGCGCAACAAGTGGACCAAAGACGTGACCAAAGCCATGCTCACCGCCCTGCCACAAGGCAAGATGACGATGCTCGACTACTTCTGCGAGCGTATGGAGGTGTGGCGTATGCACGATAAGTTCTACGGTCAGCCTTATATTTGGTGCTACCTCGGCAACTTTGGTGGCAACTCGGTGTTGCAAGGCAATGTGAAGAAGTCGGGCGAACTGCTCGAAACGGCGTTGAAAGATGGCGGTGCCAACCTCAAGGGCATCGGCTCTACGCTTGAGGGTTTCGATGTGCAGCAGTTCCCATTTGAATACATCTTCGACAAGGCGTGGAACTATGGCGCTACCGATGCCGATGTGGTGAAACTGGTGGCTGACAGCCATGCCGACCAGCCCGACGAGAATGTGCGTAAGGCTTGGGACGTGCTTTACAACAAGGTGCTCACATCACACGCCACCACATGGCGCGGCACTGGCGCCAACGGCTTCCCGAACTTCAAGAATACAACTAAAAAGTGTCGCCCTTATTCCGATATGAAGGCACTCAACGAGGCTTGGCAACTGCTGCTCAAGCAGAAGTCGGTGACTGTGGATGCTGCAAAGGTGGATTTGATTTGGACAGGTCGTGAACTGCTCGGCAACCTCTTTGGCTACGAGAAGGCGGAGTTTGACTCTGCCTATGTGGCTGCCGACACCGTGAAGATGCATGAAAAGGCGTATATCATGCGTTCGCTGCTCACCGACCTCGATATGCTCAATGCCCAACACCCATTCTGCACCGTGGATAAGTGGATTGACCAAGCCCGCGAGTTCGGACAAACGCCAGAGGTGAAGGATTATTACGAAATGAATGCACGCCGAATCATCACCACATGGGGTGGCGACCTCAACGACTACGCAGTTCGTAATTACAGCGGACTTATCGCCAACTATCACGCAAAGCGTTGGGAAATCTATATCGACGAGGCATTCCGTTCGGTGCGCACAGGCACTCCGTTCCGCGACAAAGAGCGCATCAAAGCCACCAACGAGTTCCAACTATCGTTTGCCGACAAGCATGGCGAGCAATTCCCTAAATATCAAGGCATCGAACTCCTATCATTCTCACGCGCCCTCGCCTCAAAATACGCCACCGAACTCCAATCCTGGCTCACGAAATAGAAGTTAGAAATTAGAAGTTAGAAGTTAGAAATTAGAAGTTGGATTTTTGCAGAAGAGCCTCCGAGTGCTCCTAAATTTATTCTAAATTTCTTTCCGAGGGAAAAATGCGTTATATTCAGCTAAATCTATCATTTTTTGGCACATTTAGCTGAATATAGCGCATTTTTTGAGATTTATCCAAAAACGATACATCCATTCTCTAAAATTTCTATCTAATCTCTAATTTCTAATCTCTAATTTCTGACCCCTTATTTCTCTTTCTTGCTTCTTTTTTGTAATTTTGTGTGATTTTAGATAATAAATAGCTTTTGGAACAGATATTCAACATCTTCTCACAGCACACATCGCTGCAAGCCGTGATTCTTCTGGCTTTGATTTGTGCATTGGGTCTAATCTTGGGAAAGGTCAAGTTAAGAGGCATTTCGTTAGGTGTGACCTTTGTGTTTTTCATCGGCATTTTGATGGGTCACATCGGGCTCTCCATCGACGAGCAGGCTTTGGGCTTTGCACAGGATTTCGGTCTGGCGTTGTTCGTTTACGCACTTGGTGTGCAGGTGGGGCCGGGTTTCTTCAGTTCGCTTCGCAAGGGAGGCATTTCACTCACTATGCTTGCCCTGCTTCTGGTGGCTATCGGCACGGCTTTCACCATTCTCATGCCTGTGATTTTCGACATTTCATTGCCCGATGCGGTGGGTGTGATGTGTGGTGCCACCACCAACACTCCAGCCCTCGGTGCTGCTCAGCAAACCCTTGCCCAACTTCATCAGCCCACCAGCGGTGCCGCTTTGGCTACTGCTGTCACTTATCCGTTGGGCGTGGTGGGCGTGATTTTGGCATTGCTGGTGATGCAGAAGGTGCTTGGTCATAATGGCCGCATGTATATTGCCCCCGACACCCCCGAAGATGGCACTTTCGTGGCTGCATACCATGTGAACAATCCCGGTGTGTTTGGCAAGCGCATTAGTGAATTGGCAGAAATCACCCACGAGAAATTCATCATTTCGCGCCTGTGGCACAATGGCAAAGTGATTATCCCTTCAAGCGAAACGGTTCTCAACGAAAACGACCGCATACTCGTAATCACCAACGAAGCCACCAGCGCGGCAATGACGCTGCTCTTTGGCGAACAGGAAAAAACCGACTTCAACAAAGACACGGTGGACTGGGACGCTATTGACAGTCAACTCATATCGCGCCGCATTGTGGTCACTCAACCCGATATCAACGGCAAGCGACTGGGCTCGCTCCGACTCCGCAACCACTATGGCGTGAATGTGACACGCATCTACCGTAGCGGTATGCGACTGCTTGCCACCCCCGATTTGCGCATTCAGCTGGGCGACCGCATCACTGTGGTGGGTGAGGAAGCCGCCATCAAAAATGTGGAGCATTTTATGGGCAACCTTGTTTCCGACCTCGACGAGCCTAACCTGATTTCCATCTTCATTGGTTTGACACTCGGGTTGCTGCTCGGTCTGATTCCAATCGCCCTCCCCGGCATTTCCACACCTGTGCGCCTTGGCCTCGCTGGTGGCCCTATCATCGCTGGTATTTTGATAGGTTCGTTCGGGCCTCGACTGCACATGGTCACCTACACCACCCAAAGTGCCAACCTGATGATGCGCCGACTGGGTTTGTCGCTCTATCTGGCATGTTTGGGACTTCATTCGGGTGCCGATTTCTTCACCACCGTCATGCGCCCAGAGGGTGCGCTGTGGATTGTGGCTGGTTTTGTGCTCACGGTGATTCCTGTGCTGATGGTGGGTTATGTGGCACTTAAATTCTGCCGTCTCGACTTTGCCACCATCAGTGGTATGCTTTGCGGCGCAATGGCTAACCCGATGGCACTCGACTACGCTCGCGACACGCTCAAGAGCGACCGTGCGTCGGTGGCATACACCACGGTTTATCCGCTCTGTATGTTTATGCGCGTGATTTTGGCGCAAGTCATCTTGCTGCTGTTTCTGTAGCCGACTGAACATGGACTAAACTACTATAACGATGAACCAAAAACTTTTGAAATCATTATTGATTTTTGTGGCTGTGCTGAGTTGCGTTTCGGCATCGGCACAAGAAAAATGGACAGGCATCGACCGCTATGCCGCCGATAACGAAAAACTCATGGCAGCACCTGCCGACACCGCTCGCATTGTGCTCTTGGGTAACTCCATCACCGACTTTTGGCCAACACGCAGCCCAGAATTTTTCAAGCGCCACCCTCAACTCGTGGGCAGAGGCATCAGCGGACAAACTTCACACCAGATGCTGGTGCGCTTCCGTGAAGATGTGGTGAATCTGCACCCCAAGGCTGTAGTAATCAACTGCGGCACAAACGATATTGCCGAAAATCATAAAATTCCATACAGCGAGGCGAACACTATGGGCAATATCAAGTCGATGGTGGAGATTGCGAAGGCAAATGGCATCACGGTGTATCTGGCGTCGGTGCTGCCCTCGAAGTGCATGTATTGGGCACCTGAAAAGACCAACATCGCCGACAAGGTGGCGAGCCTCAACGCACGCATCAAAGCCTACGCCCAGCAGCAAGGCATCACCTACATCGACTACTACTCATCGATGGTGTATGGCACCGAACGTGAACTCAATCCCGCCTACACCAAAGACGGCGTACACCCCACGCCCGACGGCTACCGCCTCGGAATGGAACCAGTTCTCCAATCTGCCTTGCACCTCGAATAGCATAATATGGTATGGATGCGACACTTCGTGTCAGCGACAAATGGTTGATATTCAATATAGTATCACAATTATGGGCGGACGTGAAGTATCACGTCTCTACCAGGTTTGGTTTTTCGCCGAAGGCGAGCTGTTTTTTATGTTTTTGTTTCAGTACCCCAGTATTTTTCCACTGAACCGCTTCATTCGCTTGCATGGAGTTAACCATAATCAGCCGTTTCCAACGGATAATCAAGAATTGATTTGGTCTGTTTCTTCGTTTTTTCTATGGTTGTTGATGGTCAAAATGTCTGATTTTTAATTCTATTATTACTCATTGTGTGAAAATTTGGTAAATAATTATTACCTTTGCAATTGGTGTTTTAGCGCCTAACTGTTACAAAATTAATTTGTCATCATTAAGAAAACTATGTTTAAGCGTCACAAAATAGGGTTATTAATGGGCTTGGTGTGCTTGCTTTTTGCCTCTTCCTGCAAGGATGAGCCGCTGAATGCGGAGTGCGACATCGAGCAGGTGATTCTTCACACGAATCACGTAGATGAGGTGTTTTTCAATAAGACAGATTCTGCCAAATCCCTTCTCTATACCGACAACGAGGCGGTGTTTAACGTGCGACGCAACGCACCGCTCGATGGCATCACGCTTGAATTTAAAATCACCGAAGGTGCCACCATTCAGCGCATTACCGAGGGCGACGACTTTCAGGCTGATGTGCCTGTGAGTTATCGTGTGACTTCGCAAGACGGCAACTGGCACCGCGACTACAAAATCACCATTTCGCCAGAGCCTGTGCATGTGGTGAAGAGCGTAATCAAGTATGATTTCGAGAATTTTGAATTAGATCCACAAACTAAAAAATACTACATCTGGCACAACGAGCGCCTTGATGGCACTTTCGGCAACGAATGGGCTACGGGCAATCCGGGCTACAAGATGAGCAAGTCGTCGGCGCTCCCCGACCAGTATCCTACTGTGCCCATCGACGGCATGGACGGCAAGGCACTGAAGCTCACCACTTGCGACACCGGTCCGTTTGGCGCAATGGCAAACATGCGCTTGGCGGCTGGCAACTTCTTCTTGGGCGAGTTCGACGTGTCGCAAGCCTTGGGCAACGCCATGGCGGCTACTCGCTTCGGTGTTCCGTTCACTCTTGAGCCAGTGAAATTGTCGGGCTACTATCAGTATCAGCCGGGCAAGAAATTCCAGGACAAGAGTGGTAAAGAGGTGGTTGGCCGTGTGGATGAAGGCTCAATCTACGCTGTGATGTATCGCAACCACGATGCCCAGGGCAACCCTGTGCGCTTGCGTGGCGACAATGTGCTTACCAGTCCGCTGATTGTGGCGCTTGCGAAAGTGAAATCGCTCCCAGCCACCAGCCAATGGACACCATTTGAAGTGGAATTCGAGTATTATGAGGAAATCGACAAGGTGCTTCTCGCCAACAAGGGTTACAACCTTGCTGTGGTGTTCTCCAGCAGCGAGGAAGGTGCTTCGTTTCAAGGTGCCATCGGCAGCTGCCTCCTTGTGGATAAGGTTCGTTTAACTTGCCAAACTGAAGAATAATGAAAAAAACGATATTAATTGCCGCTGTGGCTTTGCTCACTGCCGTAGGCGCTCAGGCGCAGAGTTTTTTCCACAAAGGAGTGCTCTCCGATGTGAAGTATGGCGCACGCTTAGGCTATAATTTGGGTGGCTCCGCTCCGCTCAATATGCCGGCAAGTATTCGCAAAATGAACAAATTTCCGCTCACGCCCAACATTGCCTTTGGCATCAACGCCGAAAAGCCGCTTGATGGCGATTTCGGATTGATGGTGGGTGTGCGTTTTGAAAATAAGGGTATGTCGGTAGATGCTTCGGTGAAGAACTACAAGATGGAAATGGTGAAAGGTGGAGAGCGCCTCGGCGGCGTGTTCACCGGCAAGGTGGTGACCAAAACCACACAATGGATGTTCACCTTCCCTGTGCAAGCCACTTTCCACTACAAGAAGGTGACCTTCAAGGCTGGTCCCTATGTGTCGTATCTCACAGGCCGTGAGTTCTACGGCTGGGCTTACGACGGCTATATCCGCGTCGACGACCCTACAGGCCCGAAGGTGATGCTTGGTTCCACTCCTGATGAGCGTGGCGACTACGATTTCACCCCCGACATGCGCCGCTGGCAAGTGGGCTTCGATGTGGGTGTGGATTGGGCGTTCGGCCGCCGATTTGGCGCCTATGCCGACCTCTCGTGCGGATTCCACGGCATTCATCGTAGCGGTTTCAAAATCATTGAACAAACGCTCGTGCCTATCTATGGCTCCATAGGTGTGACTTATGCATTCTATTAATTTCGGATAAAAAATATTTACACGCTAATTTATAATTAAAAAAGAAAAACATGAGAAAGTTATCAACATTGTTTTGTGCAGTGCTCATGACCCTTTCGGCAATGGCAACCGACTACAAGGGCAATCTCACCGTTTCGATTAACGGAGAGGGTAGCACTCAGCCTGCCACTATCTCTATTGTGGAGAATGCAGGTAAGTATAATTTGAGTATTCTTAACTTCATGCTCGGTGAAGGAGAATCTGTTCTCCCAGTGGGCAACATCGTAATTGAAAATGTGACTGGTGCGGTTGCTGGCAATCTCACCACCCTTTATGTGAATAAAAACATCACTATTCAGAAAGGCAACGTCGCAGGTATTGCCGACGATGCTTGGCTGGGCCCAATGTTGGGCGAAGTGCCTGTGAAAATGTCGTCGTCGTTCAACACCAATGGCTTCCTTGGCGTGAATATCGACATTGATATGGTGTCTACTCTCGGTCAGGTGATCAAGGTTACTTTCGAGAATGTGGGCAACCACTTCCAAATGCCTAACAGCGACTTTGAAACCTGGAGCGACAAAAACAAAGCGCCAAAGCATTGGCACGGATTTGAGAGCGTGACAGGTAAATTGAGCGACACTGCAAAGAGTACCACGAAATTGGTTTATTCCAACAATGTTCGCCCCGGTTCTAAGGGCTTGACAAGTGCTGTGGTCACAAGCACCAAAGTGGTTTTTGTGATTGCCAACGGTACGATGACCAATGGCAGACTGGCAGCCGGCAGTATGAAGGCAACCGATAGCGCCAACCATAGCGAAACCAACCTCTCAAGCACCGAAATGGATGCTAATGGCGACCCGTTTGCCACCCCTATGTATGCCAAACCCGACTCGGTGAAATTCTGGATGCGATTCACGCAAGCCAAAGCCCAAGCATCCTATCCCTATGCGGCATTCAATGCAGTCATCACCGATGGCACCTACTATCAAGACCCCGAAGATAAAACCTACACCAATAAGGTGGCTGTGGCGGCTCCCAACAATGCCGATATGACCGTGGGCGATTGGAGATTGGTGGCTTGCCCATTCGATTATGCTTCCTATGCCGCCAATGGCGCAGAAGCCAAAGCCATCTTGCTCACCGTTTCCACTAATGCCACTCCGGGCAAGGGCAGCTACTCCAACGGTGTTGCCGACTCGGTGTATGTCGACGACCTCGAACTCGTTTACCTCGCTGGCATCAAATCAATCTCTTTCAAGGGTCAAGCCCTCGATTTGACTACTATCCAAACCACTGGCATCGAACTCGCTGCCGATGAGGCTGTTTCGGCTGACGATTTCGAAGTGGTGAAGGAAGGTGAAGACGCAAAGGTGACCAAGCTCGTTGAGGCTACCGCAGATGGCTATGTGGCTGTGATTACCGCCGTCTCTGCCGACTTGAAAACTCAAGTGGCTTATGAAATCAACATCAAGAAGCCTGCCGCTCCAGTGCTCAAGGGCGATATCAACGGCGATGGTGTGCTTGATGTAGCAGATGCTTCTGCTCTTATCGATATGGTGCTCAATTCGGGAACTTGCACCGAAGTTGCCGATGTCAACGGTGACGGTGCGCTTGATGTGGCTGATGTGACTGAACTCATCACTTTGATTTTAGGATAAACAATAATAAATGGAAATAGTTATGAAAAAGATTTTAGCATTTTTTGTGGCTGCTGCATGTGCAGTGTCGGCCATGGCTACTAATTACGAAGGCGAACTCACCGTTGCAATCAACGAAGAGACTACTGCGATGGGAACCAACATCACAGTGGATAAGACTGACGCAGGTTATGACTTGAGCATCAAGAACTTCAAACTCGTGGCTGGCGACCAAGTGTTGCCTGTTGGTAACATTGAATTGAAAGGCTGCGAAGGTACCGACGCTTACGGTATCACCACCATCAAGTTCAACAAAAAAGTGACTATCACTGCTGGTGACGACCCAACTATTGATGCCGATAGCTGGATGGGTCCAATGCTTGGCGAAGTGCCTATCGTGATGACCGCTAAGCTCAACGACACCGTGCTCAGCGTGAACATCGACATCGACATGAAAGTGCTTGAACAAGTAATCAAGGTCGGATTCGTGGGCAATGCTCCAGTTCCTGCTAAGGGCGACATCAACGAAGATGGCTTGCTGAACGTGGGAGACGTTTCTGCCCTCATCAACATGCTTCTCAAGTAAAAAGGTCGCAAATTTTAGAAAGAAAATCATCGATTCACCTCTCCGATTGAGGTTTATCAATATTTGATCCGCTACACCCCGATAATCACTTTAGGGCTGATTATCGGGGTTTTCCCATTCCCCGAAAAACGGTGCCTGGTAGGGACGCGATACTTCGCGTCCGCGTTAAATAGTTGTTTTTCAATGTATTATCACGATTGTAGGCGGACGTGATGTATCACGTCCCTACCATTTTCTTTTTGACATATTTTGGTATCTTCGATGCTGTTGGCTTTTGGGGCTTTTTGGTGTAGCATTTTGATGCCGTTTTTGAAAAAAATCTAATTTGGATTACTTTGGATGACTACAAATTGTGATTTTTAACCATAATTTTGTAACTTTGTATCGTTTTTTGAAATATGTGAAAAAAAGAAAACATTTTAAACATTGTTTAAAACATACACAGACGGTCAATCCTAAGTATAACATATAGAATAATTATGGATAAGATTATCAGCAAACTTTTGGAAATTAAATGGTTAGCGTCAATTAAAGCAAATACAGCACCACGATGGATGGTATTGATTGTCGACCTTATCATCATCTCCTGCAGTTATCTTCTTTTGGCTACCAGTGAGGCGTTTATTCCTGGTCACTCTGTTAGCTCACTCGTTTTCCTCCGCAACTGGGGTATAGTGCTTGCAGTGTATTTGCTGATGATTTTTATCACCAAAAGTTACACTTCCGTTATTCGCCTGTCGGTTTTTGAAGACCTTTACCGCGAATTTTTGGTGGTGGCAGGTAGCACGATTTTACTTTTGATCATCAATGCCGTGTTGTCGGCTTGCTCTTACGAAGAATTGGCTCGCTCTTGGGATATCGTTATTATTGGTGCCATTTCATTCTCGTTCCTTGTGATGGAGCGATTGCTTATCAAGCACGCCTATTCAGTGCTTAGGCTGTACGACTCTTCCGAACGCAAGTGTGTGTTGGTGCTTGGCACTTCGATCGAATCGATTATTCTGGCAAACGCTTTGAAAACTGAGATTGGCGGTAAATACTTGCCAATTGGCTTGTTGGCTGAAAAAGGAGCGAATCCACCTGCTCAAATCAGTGGTTTCAAGGTGTTCCCCTACGATGAAAATACGCTGGTCAACACTTTCGTGGAAAACAGCATTCACGCTCTTATTTTCAACCACGACAAGGTGAAACTTGTGGGTCGTGAATATGCCGATTTCTTTATCAACAACAACTTGCGCATTCTCTCTCTCAACCACGTTGAGGAATTTTCTGGCGACGATAAGGGCGACGATAAGGGTGCAAATATCTCTACCCACGTTAAGAACGTGCAAATTGAAGACCTCTTGGGCCGCGACCCTATCGTGCTCGACAATTCGCTCGTGCGCTCCAATATCCGTGGTTCGGTGGTGATGATTACCGGCGCCTGTGGCTCGATTGGTAGCGAAATCGTTCGTCAGGTGGCAACTTATAAGGCTAAGAAAATCATCTTGGTCGACCAAGCCGAAACCCCTATGCACGACATGGCACTCGAAATGAAGGAGAAATTCCCCGAAGCCGACATCGTGCTCTTTATGGGCGACGTTCAGAACCGCGACCGTATGGAGCGTGCATTCGCCGAATACCGTCCACGATTCGTGTTCCACGCTGCGGCATACAAGCATGTGCCTATGATGGAAATCAACCCATCTGAAGCAGTGCTCACCAATGTGATGGGTACGAAAAACATTGCCGACCTTGCGCTCAAATACGATGTGTATAAGTTTGTGATGATTTCTACCGACAAGGCTGTGAACCCAACCAATGTGATGGGCTGCACCAAGCGTCTGGCAGAGGCTTACACTCAATCACTCTTCTTCGATGCAAAGCGCAAGGGTAAGAAAACCCAATTCATCACCACTCGCTTTGGCAATGTGCTCGGCAGCAATGGCTCTGTGATTCCTATTTTCCGTAGGCAGATTGCCGAGGGTGGTCCGGTCACCATCACTCACCGCGACATCATTCGCTACTTTATGACCATTCCAGAGGCTTGTAGCCTTGTGCTTGAGGCTGGTTGTATGGGTAATGGTGGTGAAATCTATGTGTTCGACATGGGAAAACCAGTGAAGATTTACGATTTGGCTACCCGCATGATTTCGCTCGCAGGTCTGCGCCCAGGTGTGGATATCGAAATCAAGGAAATCGGTCTTCGTCCGGGCGAAAAGCTCTACGAGGAACTGCTCAACGATAAGGAGAAAACACTCGACTCCACTGAAAACGATAAAATTATGGTGGCGAAAGTGCGCACCTACGACTTCAACACCGTGTGCGACAATATCTCCAACATCATTTCCTTTGCCGCACATGGAAATGTTCACGATATGATCAAGTGCATGAAGATGTTCATTCCAGAATACCACAGTAATCATTCAGAGTTTGAACAAATCGACAAGGAAATCGAGGCTGAGCACAGCAAGGGCGTGAACGATAAGCCTGCGCAAGAATCCGAGATTTTCTATTAATTTTTACCACTTATAAATTAGAAAGCATCACCAATATGTGGATAGTACTGGCTATAGTCTCGTCTATTAGCCTCGGCTTTTACGACATAGTTAAAAAATTGGCGCTTGAGGGCAACAACGTGTTCCACGTGTTGTTCCTCAACACCTTTTTTTGCACTCTGTTCATGTCGCCAGTGCTCATCTACACCCTTGGTGATATGGACGGCAACTTCGTCCACCCCATGAGCCACTTCTATCTGTTCGTGAAAGCGATGATAGTGACCGCTTCGTGGTTGCTGGGCTATTTTTCCATCAAAAACTTGCCGCTCACTATTCAAGCCTCCATCAATGCCGTTCGCCCCATTTTGGTGCTTGTGGGTGCGCTCATAATCTTCGGCGAGTGCCCCAGTCCGCTCCAGTGGATTGGTATCGTGTTGGGCTTCGTGTCGCTGGTGTGGGTAGGCTTCATTGGGCATAAGGAGGGCATCTCGTTCACGCAAAACAAGTGGCTTTGGGCAGGCTTGGCAAGCGTGCTGCTGTGGGCTGCGAGTGGACTCTACGACAAGTTCCTCATGCTTCATTTCAAGCCCCTGAATGTGGAGGCTTGGTATTCGTTCTATCAGTTGGTGATTATGTCGGTGGTGATGGCACTGTTGAGGTTCCGCAAAAAGCGCTTCGACAAATTCCAGTGGCGCTGGTCAATCCTCTTCATCTCTTTCTTCATTTGTGTGGCCGACTTGACATTCTTCATGTGCCTCTCCGAGCCTGGCTCAATGGTGTCGATAGCCTCAATGATACGCCGATGCAGTGCCCTCGTGGCATTCATCTATGCCGTGATTGTGCTCCGCGAAGGCGACCTCAAACTCAAAATCATCGACCAGTGCATCCTTATCGCCGGCGTCCTCTGCATGGTCATCGGCAGCCTCTAATCCCCCTCCCCATCCCCCCCTCTGTTCTCCCACGAAAACAAAAACATAAAAAACATCCTTTTGGCGATGCCTGTGCTTCGCACCTGTCGTTATCGCTGTGGCATTTCAGATTTCAAGCCGAGGTTTGAATCTGCCACGCCACAACGCTAACGTCGCCCTCTTACGAGGTCGATGGCATCGCCAAAAGGACAAAAACCACTCGCCGTTTCACGGCGAAAAACACTGCCATACAACCCAACCATTCAACCCAGCCATTCCACATTCACATCTTCCTTATAATTGCGAAATATAATAGACCTTAGATTTTGATAAGAATGGATTTATTCATACATTTGCTTTGCAAACTGATTTGAACTAAAAACCAACCAATTACCAAAGCATGTACTTTAAAATTTAGAAATTAGCAGATTTCAACCCCTATTTGGCAGTGAAATTAAAGAACTATTGTTATGACATAGCTGGGTGTTGCCAAATCGTTCACAATGATATGGGACCGTTTCTCAACGAATACATGTATCAAGATGCGCTGGAAATTGCGTTTCAAGAGAAGAATATTCTTGCCGTGCGTGAATTTTATTTCTCTGTAGAGTTTCATGGCCAGCGCATTAACCACAAGCACCATGTGGATTTTTTGGTAAAAGATAATATGATAATTGAATGTAAGGCTGTTGCCGCTCTTGGACCAGAGCATCGTCAACAGTTGTGGAACTACATGCGCCTTACGAAAGTTCAAATCGGTATTCTTTACAATTTTGCTCCTATAAAAGACCAAAGCGAGCGTTATTATTTGGATTTTGAACAAAATGTGATGTACGTGTTTTAACCCATAAAGAAGGAGATAGGCAGGTTTTTTATGTTTTTGTTTTCGTGGGAGAACTTTCGTGGGAGAGCAGAGGGAGGAGAGAACTGGGGGGAGCGAAGCCACATTATGGGTTGTGGGGGGATTTGGGGGATTCGGGGGAAATCGTTATCTTTGCAATATCAATAATATGATTTAATTATGGCATCAATTTTGAAATCGGGCTTGCCTGTGGCGCTCTGCAGCGACCACGCCGGTTGGGCAACCAAGCAAGCAGTTATTGCGTATTTAGAGAAAGAAGGTATTCCTTACAAGGACTTTGGCACCTACAACGAGGAAAGTTGCGACTACCCCGACTTCGCACACCTTGCAGCCGTGGCTGTGGAGAGTGGCGAGTGCTACCCAGGCATTGCCGTGTGTGGTAGCGGCGAGGGCATCAACATGACCCTCAACAAGCATCAGGGCATTCGCTCTGCGCTTTGCTGGATTCCTGAGGTAGCTTCACTTTCGCGTCAGCACAACGATGCTAATTTCATCGCCATGCCCGGCCGTTTCGTGACCAACGACGAAGCCTTGGCAATGGTAAAAGTGTTCCTCAACACCGATTTTGAAGGTGGCCGCCACCAGCGTCGTATCGACAAAATTCCCCTGAAATAATCCCATACAATAGGTAGGGACGTGATATTTCACGTCCGCCCAATGTGTTGATTTATAACGATTTGATGCGGACGCGAATTATCGCGTCCCTACCGATGATATTTTAAAATTCGATGGTGATATCCACCTTTTCCATGTCGCATTTGAATGGAGGGGTGAGTTTACTGATGGTGATTTCTCCGCCTGTGACGGTGGGGAAATTCTTTTTTACGGCTTGCGTGATGCGGTAAGCCACATTTTCGAGCAGCAGCGATGGCTGCGCCATTTCAGCTTCCACCGTGGCGTAGAGGTCGGCGTAGTTCACCGTGCCGTCGAGGTCGTCGTCGGTCATCGCCTTCTCCATGGGGCAATACACCTTCAGCGTCACCTCAAAGTGGTTGCCCACCACTCTCTCCTGTTCGCCCACGCCGTGGTAGGCGAAAAATTTCATCTTATGCAGTGTGATAGCGTTCATTTCTCCTGTTCTTTGTTTTCAATCCAAACGTATGCGCCCAGATCGGTAGCCGTGCCATTGGTGAAGCGGTCGTTGCCATAGCGGTCGTAACGTGCGCTTTCGGGGCAGAGGCTGATGTCGCCGTGCGCTATTGCGGGGCTCTCGTTCATCAATCGGTAGTCGAAGATGTATTTCTCGCGGTTCACATAATATTTTGGGTCGGCTTCCCACACGCAGTTGAAGAAGTGGTCGTCGTCGTTGCCGCTCGACTTAAACAGCGTGTTGTAAATCCAAATATTGGTGCCGCTCATGTCGCCCAAGTTCACATCGTAGCCCAAGCCGTAACTGATGCTGTTCATGATTTTGCAGTCGAGAGGCATCAGCGAATTGTTCTCATCGTTTTGGAAGAACGCGATGTTCGGCCCCTCAATCGCCGCAAACAGATAGTAGTTGGCAAAGGTGCACTGTGTGGCGCGGATTTTGCCGCCCATGAACGCCACCACGCCATCGGGAGCGTCGCTAAACTCGGTGCCTTCCGCCTCCACCCATGCGTTGATGGTGAGCATACAGTACGACTCCGAATTATGCACCACGCTGTTGAGCAAGTGCAGCGATTGCCTTTCGGGATTGTTGCTTGCCACCTGTATGCCGTATTGCGTGCTGTGAAGGTCCACGTATTGCAACTCATTGTCGTGGCTGCCGGCGAAAATCAGCAAGCCGCCCCATTGTCCCGACATAATGTCGAAACTGATGTCGCCCACCACATGGTCGAGACGGTCGCCGCGCATCACTATCTGCTTGTCTTTTGTGCCGATAGCCTTCAGTGTGCCATACACCTCCAGAAGCGCCTTGTCGTGGAAGAGTAGGGTGGTGCCGGGGTCGATGGTCAGCGTCACGTTGGGGCTCACCACCAGTGAGTCGTAGATGATGTATGGCGTTTCGTTGGTCAGGTGGGTGTCTTCGGTAAGCGTCACGGCTTTAAGGGTGCGCACATCTTGCCCCCAGGCGTTGAGCGCCACGCTTTGCGTCACACCGTTGGTCACAAAGTCGATGCGGTCGTTGATTTCCTCCGGCTCGTTTTTGCTCAACTTATCCACATATCCCTCCACAAACACGTAGATGCTGTCGCCGCCGCGAATCTCAATATCGCGAAACACGCTGCCCTTCGTGCCGTCCACGTTCAGATAGAAGTGCGCCTTGCTGATGCCAGCCACCTGTATGTTGGAGATGTTGATTTGCTTCTTGCTCCTGTTGTAGATCACAAACTGCTTAGTGGCAGTGCCTTTCGTGGTCATCACCGTGTCGAATTTCACGGTGTCGACCGAAAAGGTGAGCACATCGTTGGGGTCGGTGGTAAACGAATCGTCGATGCAACTCGTAAGCCCAAGCCCCATACACATACTTATTGCTATGTAGAAAAATAGTCGGTTCATTTTTTATGCTGTTGTTATAAAAGCAAAACGCACAACTTCGCAAAATATTGCCCCGCTATGGCGCTTTTGCTTAAAAAGAATGAGGCAGCCCCATCCTTTCGGGGTAGCCTCATTCCGAAGCGAAAATATGGAGTAAAAGTTAGCCAAGAATGATGTTCACGAGTGCTGTTACGTCGGATACGTTGATTACGCCGTCGGCATTGATGTCGCACACGGCGTCGGAGTAGGTGGTGTCGCCGAGGATGCGGTTCACGAGCGCTGTTACGTCGCTCACATTCACCACGCCATCGCCGTTCACGTCGCCGGTGAGGGATTCCACTTCAAAACCGCTCACGGTGAGGGAGGTTGGGTATTGGAGCAAGTTATTCAACTTCAAATAAGCGGATCCCGCTCCGACATACATATCGGTGGTGGGGCGAATGAATGTGAGGGTAGGCAAGTCGAAAATGTAGCCTCCCGTCACATTTTTCACATTGGTGAGAATGGAAGAGGTCACGCCCACGAGCAGATTGTTGCCAATGGTGGAGGTGTCGGTTGGGCGAACGAGTTTGTAAACATCTCCTTTCTTGTAGCCCTTCACCAGCAAGCCGGTTCCGGCAGGAGTGGCGCTTTGCTTTTGAGTGTAGGCAATCGTTTTGCTCACATTCACTTGATTCACCGTATAGGCTTCCACGCCCGAAGCGTCCCAATCCACGGGATGGGCGATGCAGATGGCTTCGGCAGAGTTGTTGCTGCTGAAGTAAGCATTGAGGCGGTCGATGGGTAGATCGGAATCGGCGCCAAATGCGGTCCAATTGTTGATTTTGCTCTTATAGGAAGCATAGTGTGCCCAATTCACATAGCATTTGAAGCCGGTGTTGTTGGCGCCATAGAACGCATCGCTGAATGTGGGAACGGAATTGCTGAGCAACACCAATTCATTGAGATTGCGTGCGTTCACGAATGCGTATTTACCGATTTCGGTACAAGTGGCGGGGATTCCCATCGAAGTCAACCCCGAGCCGTAGAACGAGTAGGCACCGATGCGTTCAATCAGCGGATTGTTTCGCACAGTTACATTTAATTTAGAAGCACCGTAGAAGAGGCTGTCGCCAAATTCGGTGATGAGGTATTTTTGATTGTTGAAGTCTTCGTAGCGGTCAACGGTGAATCCGGTAACACCGCTCGAAACGATGTAGGGGTGATACACATATTTCGCCTTGCCGGCATAGCTCACGCCGTCCACTACCAGCGGAGTGGGGTCGGTAACGGTGACGTGGTAGATGGTGCTGATTTTGTCTTGGTAGGTGAAATCGTAGGCACCGGCTTTCACATTGAGTGTGCCCCATTTGCTATTGTTTTTGTATTGCTGCACGGTGCCGGTGGGCACATAGAGTGTGCACGAAGTGGGGATACCGGTCAGCACCCACGATTCAGAGGCTGCCGATTGCGCATTATTGAGCACGATTTCCGCAAGTTGGGTATTGCCCTTCAGCGCATCATAGCCAAGGTTGGTGACCGATGAAGGAATTTTGATAGCCGGAATCTTATTGCCTGCAAACGAGGAAGTTTGCACATATTTAATACCGTAGGGCAGCTCGAGTCGGTTTTCAATTCCGCAATTATAGAAAGCGTAGGAACCGATTTTTTGGAGATTTTTGTTGAGCGTGAGCCCGGTGATATAGGGTTGGTTGTTGAATGCCATATTGCCAATGGATTTAATATTCTCACCCAATGCCACTGTGAGCGGATACGACATCGTTTCGTAAATCACCTTACCATCGATTTCGGTCACGGCATAAGTCTTTGAATCGTGCGACACGGAGGCAGGAATCTTCAGTGTGGCAGCTTCGGTGGGTGCTTGTTGGCTGGAGAGCTTCATGGTGCCATCGTAGGTGGTGCCATTGATGGTGGTGGCAGCGGTGCTTGTGATGGTGAAGCCGGAGCGCACATCATTGAGCAAAGTGCCGGAAACGGTTTTGGTGCACGCTTCAGGCACATCGTAGGAGCCATCTTGGATATTGACACAGTTTTTCCAAAAGGCGGCAGATTTGTAATTGCTCACAAATCCGTAGGGCACATAGAGGTTAGCCGGTGTGGCAGGGAAGATCGTGATAGTGGGCGGAGTTGTGATATTGATGAATATACGTTGCAAACCGGAGGCATTTCCAAATGCATCCGCATCAAATTCGGACACCGAGCCCGGAATCTTCACTTCCTGCAAAGCTGCATTGAACAAATAATCTTTTAATTTTTGCACCCCGTAAGGAATATGGATGGTCTTCAAATTGGTGCAAAAAGCAAATGCATTACAATCAATGACAGTTACTTGAGAAGGGAACATGTATTCGTAGAACGCAGTATAGGGGAATGCAGCAGGGCAGCACACTAAATCCCATTTATCACCTTTTAAGTACATATAGAGTACCCCATACGAGGATTTATAAAACGGATTATTGGAATCTACTGATATAGCGCTCAAATTCGGGCATTTATTAAAAGCTAAATAGCCAATATAACTTACACTCTTGGGAATGGTTATCGACGAGATAGGAACATTCTCAAAAGCATATAATTCTATTTGATCCACAGTGGAGCCTAAATTCACGGAAGTAAGGTTTGTACATCCCGAAAATGTATAGCAGTCAATCGTTTTTAGATTCGTGGCGTTGGAGAAGTCGAAGGATTTAATCTGGGTTTGGTCTTTACATGACCGAAATCCTGTGGCTACCAACTTGTAGGAGTATACCGAATGGGTGTAGGTGGCTTTCGGCGCGAATGCACCGGTGGAATTGCCAAACACACCCACCAACTTCACTTCGCCCGGCACATTCTTTGAGGGCGCCTTAGTGACACACATCGCAAACGAATCGTCGGTGGTAAAGTCGTAGGCAGCCGATGATAATTCAATGGTGGCAAACTTTGAATACTGGCTCAAATTATTAAAAGCGGTAACAGTGCGTAAGTCATTGGTTTTCGCTACGCCGAGTGTCATGTCGGAGTTGCTTGGGAAAGCGGAGGCGGAAGTGGTGAAAGTAGAGGGGTCGTCGTTAGCGATGTTCACCTCTTTCAGCGCAGAGCAGCTGGCAAAAGCATTATCGCCGATGGATTGAATGGAGCTTGGAATCCTTACATACACCAATTTGGTACAACCCTTAAATGCTTCATTTCCAATGTGGGTGATGCCGTAGCCAATGGAAGCTTGCACGATGTTGGTTTTGCCACTGAACGCCTTGGCATCGATTTGTGTCACGCGATAGGTGACGCCATCGTGGGTAACAGCAGTGGGAATGGAGAGGGAGAGGTTGGGCTGCGTGGAGCCTGCCGTGCTCGGACCAATCACCCACACTTTGGGGTAATCGGTGGAAGCATCATCATCCATCACCAAGTAGTTTAGATACATCTCTGAGAAAATGTCGCCAAAAGCCGCAGAAGCGCAGAACGTAATCAAGGCGAACGCGGCGGATAGAATAATTTTTTTCATAACTCGGTTGCTTTTTTTAATTCACAAAATTCAAGAATGGTCGCCAATTTCGGCAATTTCTATTCCAAGAAAAATAGATTTTGAGTGAATGATTAATGATATTCAGCAAAATTACAAATAAATTCACAATCATACCAAAATCTTCAAGCAAATCTTCATTTTTTTTCACGGCGAGGCTCATCGCTCCGGCTGCGAGTAGATGATGAGCCTCGAGAGGGGCGGTTGTGGCAAGCCACTCACAGGTAGGGACACACCACCCATGATACACACGATACGCCATTTTTGCGTCAGGCGCAGTTTTTTTTCGGCGAAGCCGACTTTTTTGTTCGTTTCATGCCACAAAGGAAAGCAAACGTATTCAAACTAAAAGCAGTATACGCTTCCTTAAATGAAAGAGCCGTAGTCATGCCCTGAAAAACCCCTGAAAAAAATCGGCGAGGTGTGTGCAGATTTTGAAGATATTTTGTAAATTTGTAAATTCATAGTGTGGTGCTTTTGCCAAAGGTGCAGAAGTGGCGCATTTTTAAGAGTAAAGCAAACTTTATAATTCATCATCGTATGCAATCAGATAGCCTCATCATTATCCCTACCTACAACGAAAAGGAGAATATAAGCAACATTATCCACGTGGTTACCAATATGCCAGAGCATCAATTCGATGTCTTGGTAATCGATGATAATAGCCCCGATGGCACCGCCGCTATCGTGGAGGGCATTATCGCCGAAATGCCTGGCCGTGTGCACTTGGTGAAGCGTGCCGGCAAACTCGGACTGGGCACCGCCTACATCGCTGGCTTCAAGTGGGCACTTGAGCACGATTACCAATACATCATTGAAATGGACGCCGACTTCTCGCACCGCCCCGAAGATTTGATTCCGTTGCAGCGTGCGTGCGCCGAAGAGGGCGCCGATGTGGCTGTGGGCTCGCGCTATGTGAATGGCGTGAATGTGGTGAACTGGCCTATGGGACGTGTGCTGATGAGTTACTTCGCGTCGAAGTATGTGCGCATCGTCACCGGCATGAAGGTGCACGACACCACCGCAGGATTTGTGTGCTACCGTCGCGAGGTGCTTGAGGCGATGGACTTGGATATGGTGGAATTTAAGGGCTATGCTTTCCAAATCGAGATGAAGTTTACTGCTTACTGCATGGGCTTCAACGTGAAGGAAGTGTCGATCATATTCGTGAACCGTGTGCTGGGTACCAGCAAGATGAGTGGTGGTATCTTCAGCGAGGCTCTGTTTGGTGTGGTGAAACTGAAATGGAGCTCATGGTTCAATAAGAAGAAATTCACCCGTCGTGTAAAATGAGCAACCTTTATTATGTAAACCTTGAGGCTGTGTCGGGGGGATATAACCCGTAACCGACACCATAACCGTAGGGACATGCTTATAAGCCGCCCAGTCATCGTACCGCTGTTTTTTGACATCGCAACGTGCCAAAGGCGTGCCTCTGCATGAACACGAAATCAATTTTTCCGGCACATCCTCATTAATTATTCCTTACCAACTATGAAAAAGATTGTTTACAATGGCACCGTTATTAATGAGGGTCGCCGCTATTTAGGCTATGTAGTGATTAGCGATTCGCTCATCGCAGAGGTGGGTGAAGGTCGTCCGTCGAACTGTCTGTTAGACGAATGCGACGAGAAATTTGATGTGCAAGGGGCATTGATTCTGCCTGGCGCCATCGACGCGCATGTGCATTTCCGTGACCCCGGCATGACACACAAGGCCGACATCGCAAGCGAGAGCCGTGCCGCAGCCGCAGGGGGCGTTACTTCCGTGATGGATATGCCCAACTGCAAGCCAGCCACCGTTACCATCGCCGACCTTGAGGCGAAATACGCAAAGGCGGCTGAAAACAGCGTGGTGAACTATAGCGCTTACATTGGTGCCACCGATACCAATTTCGACGAACTCAAAAAAGTGGACTTCTCTAAGGTGTGTGGCATCAAGGCATTTCTCGGCACTTCCACCGGCGGAATGCTTTTGAGCGATGCCGAGGCTAAACGCAGAGTGTTTAGCGAGTTTGGCACGATTATTGCTGTACATAGCGAGGACGAGAGCATCATCAACGCCAATCGCGAGGCTCTGCTGAAGAAGATGGGCGGCGATGATTTGCCTCTGGGTTATCACAGCAAGGTGCGCTCGGCTGAGGCGTGCTACGAGAGCACCCGCCGTGCCGTGGATTTGGCTCGTGAGTGTGGCACCCGATTGCATGTGCTCCACATTTCCACCGCCAAGGAATTGTCGCTGTTCGACAGCGCGCCGCTCGCCGTGAAGAAAGTCACTGCCGAGGCTTGCGTGGCTCATCTGCTCTTCACAGAGGCAGATGGCGCACGACTGGGCGCACGCATCAAGTGCAACCCCTCGGTGAAAACGCCAGCCGACCGTGCTTCGCTCCGCAGGGCGCTGCGTGAGGGCGTGATCGACGTGATTTCCACCGACCATGCGCCCCACTTGCTCTCAGAGAAGGAAGGCGGCTGCCTGAAAGCGGCTTCTGGAATGCCAATGGTGCAATTCTCGCTCGTGGCTATGCTGGAGTTGGCGCACCAAGGCATATTCACCCCCGAAATGGTGGTGGGCAAGATGTGCCATGCGCCCGCACTGCTCTACAGGGTGGACAAGCGCGGCTATTTGCGCCCCGGCTACAAGGCCGACATCGCCGTGGTGAAGGAAGTGCCTGAAGGACTCACCATCACCGATGCCGATGTGGTGTCGAAGTGTGGCTGGACTCCGCTCAACGGCTCCAC
>ULVO01013197.1_pt1 | contig 25771 bp, 16 predicted proteins | sample 1959521 | NCBI WGS metagenome assembly ULVO01 (sample SAMEA4835788, study PRJEB28245) | human gut metagenome | biome: gut microbiome; material: fecal sample | place: Denmark | collected 2008
GCTTCACGCACCTGTTCTACGTATTTGTTGCCTGTCACAGCACTGGCTTCGTCGACATTGCAGACATACATTACCGGTTTGGAAGTCAGCAGGAATAAATCGTGAGCGATTTTCTGTTCATCCTTAGTTTCGAATTGTACGGTACGTGCTGATTTACCTTGCAACAGTGCGTCGCGGTAGCGAACCAATACTTCGTAAGTTTGTTTTGCTACTTTGTCGCCTCCCGTCTGAGCCTGTTTCTGAACTTTCTGGATACGGCTCTCTATTGTTTCGAGGTCCTTGAGCTGAAGTTCTGTATCGATAATTTCTTTATCGCGGACAGGATTTACACTACCGTCTACGTGTGTTACATTGTCGTCATCGAAACAGCGTAAAACATGAAGAATAGCATCTGTTTCACGGATGTTTGCAAGAAACTTGTTGCCGAGGCCTTCACCTTTACTTGCACCTTTTACCAATCCGGCAATATCTACAATTTCTACTGTAGTCGGTACGATACGGTCAGGAATAACCAGTTCTGCCAGTTTGTTCAGGCGTTCGTCTGGTACAGTGATGACGCCTACATTCGGTTCTATTGTACAGAAAGGGAAGTTGGCTGCCTGAGCCTTTGCGTTCGATAAACAGTTAAAAAGGGTCGATTTTCCTACGTTAGGCAAACCGACGATACCACATTGTAATGCCATAAGCTTATATTATTTCCTTATTAATTATCAGTCTTTTTCAGCCTGCAAAGTTAGTCATTCTTTTTGTCTTTTGCTAAAACAATGGATATTTTCAGAAATGTATCGTAGTTAAGGAAAGATTAGTTGTTGTTCCTTTGAAACAGAATGGAACGAAATTTTAGTAACAAATTGTTATAATATAGGCTAAAAACAGATATAGCTGGAAGATAAACAAAAAAGAGGCGCTTCTCACGAGGTGCCTCTTAAAGTTAGAGAGTTTATGAAAATATTGTTTTTTTTGTATGCAGTTTTTACATATTCATTGTTACTGTCATCTGCGGAACAAGAATATAATCTTTCTTTGATTCATTCCATTTATAGTATTGGATAGTAGTGCTCCCTTCATTGTATTGATATTTGATACACATGTTGTTACGCCATTCTCCCTTACTTGCGTCCCACTTTTGCAGTATGTTTTCAACAACTTGTTTCTGGTCGTTGTACTTATAGTTATATTTTTCAAAATTTGTCAGAATACCTTCATTCATTTTGTAGACGGTTTCAGACATCTTTACTCCATCTATTTCTTCAGTATTGTATATCAGTTCAGTTTCCGGACTGTTAGCAAAAACTGTAAGGTTAGCGGCAAAAACAAATACTGTTACAAATAAACTCTTGAGTAAATTCATCTTTTTCATATCTTTAAATTTTAAGGTGTTACTATCTTTTTGTTTTTAATTACACTGCAAAGTTAGTAAAACCTTTTGATGTTGCTAACTTTTCGATAAGAAAAAAATGAATATTTTAGCAATTTGTTAGCATTTAAAGATTTGTTAACAATTTAACCGTGTCAATGTGCTTCCAACCAATTTTTACCCCAACCGCAGTCTGCTCGCAAAGGTGCTTTCATTTTGTAAGCAGCTTCCATTTCAGATATCACAATTTGTTGCACTTTTTCTTTTTCTTCGGGCACGACGCTGAAGTTCAATTCATCGTGTACCTGAAGAATCATTTTGGAGCGAATGCCTTCTTCCATGAACCGTTTGTAGATACGGATCATTGCCACCTTGATAATATCGGCCGCACTTCCTTGTATCGGTGCGTTGATGGCATTGCGTTCGGCATATCCGCGGACAACTGCATTTCGTGAATTGATATCAGGCAGGTAGCGTTTACGTTTAAAGATTGTTTCAATGTAACCTTTTTCTTGTGCCAGCCGGATACTTTTATCCATGTATTCTTTTACATGCGGGTAATTTTCGAAATAGCCGTCTATCAGTTCCTTGGCTTCTTTCCGTTCAATGTTCAATCGTTCTGCCAGTCCGAATACCGATATACCATATATAATACCAAAGTTGGCAGTCTTTGCCTTGCTTCTCTGTTCACGCGTGACACTTTCCAGCGGCTCCTTATATATTTTTGCAGCAGTGGCTGCGTGAATATCCTGTCCTTTCTGGAAGGCTTCTATCATGTGAGGGTCTCCACTCAGGTGTGCCATAATACGAAGTTCGATTTGAGAATAGTCGGCAGAGAAGAACTCACATCCTTCATCGGGAATAAATGCCCGTCGGATTTCCTTTCCGTCTTCATTGCGAACGGGGATGTTCTGCAGGTTCGGATTGCTGGAACTGAGTCGACCTGTGGCGGTAACAGTCTGATTGAATGAAGTATGTATGTGCCCGGTTTTGGGATTAATCAATAAAGGAAGGGCATCGATATACGTACCCAGTAACTTCTTCAGTCCCCGATGTTCCAATATCTTCCCTACAATCTCATGTTTGCCGCGCAGGCTTTCCAGAACTTCTTCGGAAGTAACATACTGTCCGGTTTTGGTTTTCTTCGCCTTGTCTGTTATTTTCAGACGGTCGAACAACACTTCGCCGACCTGTTTGGGAGAAGCGATATTGAACTCCATGCCGGCAAGCTGATGAACTTCTTCTTCCAGTTGTTGCATGCGTGCCGTAAAATGTCGGGAAGTTTCTTTCAGTGCTTCCGTGTCGATACGTACTCCATTGCGTTCCATATAGGCAAGGACCGGCACCAGTGGCATTTCGATACTTCGGAATAATTCGTCGACACCGTTTGTGACCAGTTCCTTTTCCAGTACGTTCTTTAACTTCAACGTAACGTCGGCATCCTCACACGCATACTTGTAGACCGAAGAAGGAGGGAGGTCGCGCATGTTTTTCTGGTTTTTGCCTTTAGGGCCTATCAGTTCCTCAATTTTTATGGTTTCATATTTTAAATAGACTTCAGCAAGATAATCCATACCATGATGCAGTTCGGGCTGGAGTACATAATGTGCAATCATGGTATCGAACATCGGACCGCGGACTTCAACACCGTAGTTGCCCAATACCAGCATATCGTATTTTATATTTTGTCCGATCTTCAGCGTTTTTTCGTTTTCGAGAACTGATTTAAATTTATTAACAATTTTCAAAGCTTCTTCACGGTTTGCCGGAACAGGAACATAAAATGCCTGATTTTCGGTAAAACTGAAGCTCATTCCTACCAATTCGGCGGTTATCGGATCGGTTCCCGTAGTTTCCGTATCTAGACTGAAAAAATCTTTTGTAACGATATTTTGTAATAATTCGTCTATTTTATCCTCTGAATCAATACGTTGATAGTCAAAATTCAGATCTTCTAACCGCGTGAGATTTGAATTTTTTTGTTCGCCTGCATTCTCGTCCGTAAAAAATCCAAAGAGATCGCTTTGAGAAGAGGCTGCCGGAGCCGCTGTTTTCTTTTCCGTTTTGAGAATACGGTCCAACAAGGTACGAAATTCCAATTCCTCAAAAATTTTGCGGAGTTCCTCTTCGTCGGGCTGTTCACGTTTCAGCGCTTCCATGTCGAGTGAGATTGGGACATCCGTTTTAATGGTAGCCAGGAATTTGGAGAAAGTAATCTGTTCGCGATTGTTCTCCACCTTTGTTTTAATAGCCCCCTTCAGCTGGTCGGTATTGGCAAGCAAGTTTTCGATGCTTCCAAATTGGGCGATTAATTTTTGGGCTGTTTTTTCGCCTACTCCCGGACATCCCGGAATGTTGTCGGCCGTATCACCCATGAGTCCCAGCATATCGATAACCTGCAAAGGTGATTCGATATCGAATTTGGCCTTGATTTCTTTTACACCCATTACTTCGAACTCCTTGTCGCCATATTTGGGTCGGTACATAAATACATTTTCCGACACCAGCTGACCATAGTCCTTATCGGGTGTCATCATATACGTGGTAATACCCTGTTTTCCGGCTTCGGTTGCAAGTGTTCCGATGACATCATCAGCCTCGTAACCTTGTACCTCGAGAATAGGAATACGGTAAGCACGGATAATATCTTTAATAATAGGAACAGAGAGGCGAATAACTTCGGGAGTTTCTTCGCGCTGTGCTTTATACTGCTCGAAAGCTTCGTGGCGGAACGTCGGTCCGGCAGGATCGAAGGCAATACCGATATGGGTAGGGTTCTCTTTTCTCAGGACATCTTCCAGAGTATTGACGAATCCCATAATAGCGGATGTATTGAAACCTTTGGAGTTGATACGCGGATTTTTGATAAAAGCATAGTATGCACGGTAGATGAGTGCATACGCATCGAGTAGAAATAGTTTCTCCATTCGTGTAAAATTATTAAGTTTTCTATGTAAAAGTACAAAAAAATACCGTATTCGCTGTTTTATTATTACTTTTGTACCCAAATAAATCTCCATGAATAAGTTAGAAGTAATCAAGCAACCCGTAGAAAAGGAATTAAGCGAATTTAAGGCTCTTTTCGACGCCTCACTGACAAGTTCCACTCCGTTATTGAATGAAGTTTTAGGCTATATCAAACAGAGGAATGGAAAAATGATGCGTCCCATTTTGGTCTTGCTTATGGCAAAACTTTATGGCGGGGTAAACGATTCCACCTTACATGCTGCATTGTCACTGGAGCTGCTTCATACTGCCAGTCTGGTACACGATGATGTGGTGGATGAAAGTAACAAGCGGCGGGGACAATCATCGGTAAATGCACTTTATGATAACAAGGTATCTGTACTGGTAGGCGACTATATGCTGGCAACCAGTCTGCGTCATGCTTCGTATACCAAACATATTGATCTGGTGGAGCTTGTGGCCCGCTTGGGACAGAACTTATCGGAAGGGGAGATTATTCAGTTGGTGAACATCAGCAATCACGATTTTTCAGAAGAGATTTATTTCGACGTTATCCGCAAAAAGACGGCAGCACTGTTTACGGCAAGTGCAGAAAGTGGTGCCATCTCGGTAAATGCTCCACAAGATGAAATAAAAAAGGCAGCTCTTTTTGGTGAGATGATTGGCATTGCCTTTCAGATAAAGGATGATATCTTCGATTACTTCGACAATGAGGAGCTGGGCAAGCCTACCGGAAATGATATGATGGAGGGTAAGCTGACGCTTCCGGCACTGCATGTACTGAATGCCTGTGCCGATGAAGCAAAGAAAGAATTGGCGTTACGCATCCGTTCGCTTAGTGCGTCGAAAGAAGAAATTGCTGGTTTTGTAGATTATGTAAAGCAGGAGGGAGGTATCGTCTATGCGGAAAAGGTGATGTACGACTACCGCAATAAGGCGCTGGCTTTGCTTCCTGAATCGGCTGATGAAGCTATCCGTGCGGCACTTACTGCTTATATTGATTATGTGATTGAGCGAAATAAATAACACCTCCGTTCCTTTTTGTAATATAGATTTCAAAAGAGAGAGGTGACCACATAGAGATATCCTTTTACTTATGTGTTGTCTTTTCAGTAAAGACACTATGGGTAAAGGGATATTTTTTGTACAAAAGATTTTGGAATTTGTACAAATTTTCGGAAAATGTCGAGATGTTTTCAGGCATTTCTGTATATAACTTGGAAAAAATATCCTGATATTTTCACCAATATTTTACTTGAAGATAATTTTCTGTTACATTATCTCTTCTACATGTCTTTGGTAAATAGCTGAGATAATGTGTCAATTTTCTTGCTAATACTTCTTCCTCTCTTTAGCCTGCCTTTCGTTTCTTGTATTTCTTTTATATAAAATGAAATATATCTATTAGTACTTTATAATTAATGTATACTATTTTTATTATATGTAAAGAAAATGTGATAAAAAACTTTGATGTTTGATAAAAAATGTATAATTTAAGCGACGATAGGCTATCTTGTTTTTACTGAAAAAGTTTTCACATTTTTAATATCTTAAATCTATGAACGATTCTTTCCGTTGGAGTAAGATGCAAATGATGCAGAAAGCTCTGTTTGTACTCTTGTTGGTATTGTCGGCTTGTACTGGGGAAGAGAAAGCGACGATACCCGATGAACCTGAAACTCCTGAAGCCAAGATTACGCTAGCCGAAGGAACTGATACGAATCCATTACTGGATGCTTCTGGTGGAACGGTTACAGTACATTTTACGGCTACGGCCGACTGGACGGCTACAATAGGCAACGTGCGTGCTACGGGATGGGTTACAGTTTCTCCAGTTTCCGGAAAACAGGGAGAGGCATCGGTTGCCATTTCGGTAGCAGCTAACGAAGGTACGGACGAACGTAGTGCTTCCGTTTTCCTGGAGTGTGGCGACAATAGGGAAACGATTGTCGTTTCACAAAAGCAGAAAGATGCATTGATTGTTTCGCAGCAAAGCTATCAGCTTCCTGCCGGTGAGTCGGAGATAGAAGTGGAAGTGGAGGCAAATGTCGCCTTTGAAGTAGAAACCTCGGATACATGGATTGAGCAAATCTCTACACGGAGTCTGGAAAAATCGGTGCTGGCTTTTCGTATATTGGCTAACGACGGTTACGACAAACGAAGTGGAAGTATCGTAATCAGTAGCGGAGAACTGCGAGAAACGGTACATATTTATCAGGAAGGTAAGGAAAAGGAGGTATTGCTTCTTTCAGATGACTTGATTGAAGTTGGTGCCGGAGGTGGTACGGTAGACGTACAGTTACAGTCGAATGTTTCGTATATCTGTAAGCCCGAAGCAGAGTATACATGGGTGAGTGAACCGGCTTCGAGAGCAGTTTCTACCCATACGCTGCATTTCGAGGTACAGCCCAATGATACATACGATATGCGTGAGGCACGTTTTATTTTCATTGATGAAACGGAAGCTGTATCGGATACGCTTACCATCCGTCAGTATGCCGTCGATGAGATTCTGGTTTCTTCAGATCCTATCATCTGTGAGGCTGTGGGGGGAACCTTTTCCATCGAGGTCAGTGCCAATATCAGTTATACGGTAAAGACAGATGTCAGTTGGCTGAAGTAAGTAGCAGGCAGGGGACTGGAACAGTCAACTTTATATTTTAGTGTGGAAGAGAATACCGAATCGGTGATGCGTGAAGGCTATATTATCGTGACAGGCAATGGGGTTGAACGTATGGTGAAGGTATTGCAAAAAGGAAAGGAAGAAGCTCCTTATCTGATTGTTTCGCAGGATTATTTCGATATTCAGGCAGAAGGTGGTACGGTTCGTTTTATGGTGAAAGGAAATGTACCTTATCAGGTGAGTGCAGGAGTAGACTGGATGACTCGGACGTTGTCGGGGGCTGCGGAAGAAGAGGTTGTGTTTACAATATTACCCAATGAATCGACCACATCGCGTGAGGCAACCATCACAGTTACTTCGGAAGACGGTAGTCTGGTCCGTACGATACGTGTGGTTCAAGAGGGCAGGGAAGAACTGATCTTGAACGTGAGTCCGTCTTCTTTCTCTCTGACGAGCAACAGTCAGACATTGACTTTGTCAGTTGAAACCAATACCCGTTACCGCTTGTCGAGTAGTGCTTCCTGGTTGAGCAGTGACATGACCGGCGTGGGTGAATGGAAGAATCCGACCTTTACGGTAAGTGCCAACGAATCGACTACACCGCGTGAGGCAACCATCACGGTTACCTCGGAAGACGGTAGTCTGGTCCGTACGGTACGGGTCGTTCAAGAGGGCAGGGAAGAACTGATCTTGAACGTAAGTCCGTCTTCTTTCTCTCTGACGAGCAACAGTCAGACATTGACTTTGTCAGTTGAAACCAATACCCGTTACCGCTTGTCGAGCAGTGCTTCCTGGCTGAGCAGTGACATGACCGGCGTGGGTGAATGGAAGAATCCGACCTTTACGGTAAGTGCCAACGAATCGACCACATCGCGTGAGGGAACCATCACGGTCACCTCGGAAGACGGTAGTCTGGTCCGTACGGTACGTGTGATTCAAGAGGGTGAGGCTGTGTATCTGGAAGTATCTCCTTCGAGCATTTCCGCAGCATCCGAAGGAGGCAGATTCGCCTTCACTGTAAACAGTAATACCCAGTATACATTGACCAGCAGCGATACGGGCTGGATCAATATAGAGGGAAATATCATCGTTGTTGCAGCCAATACTTCTACTTCCCAGCGAAAGGGAAGTGTGACGGTTCGGGCTGAGGAGCTTGTTCGTGTTATTGAGATTACTCAAGACGGTAAAAAAGAAGAAACTCCTTCAGCAGGCGGCAGCATAGAAGACTTTATAGAGAATGAAGAAGACTGGTAATAATCTTGAAAAACACAGTAAATTATGAAGCATATAACTCTTTTTTTAGGCATATTTTTGTTGTTGCTTGTAGGGTGTCAGCAAGATGAACTGGTACCTTCCGGCAGTCAGGATAATAGTTTGAAATCGGTTCGTGCTACGACATCGGCAATTGTAAAGAGTCGTACTTCTCTTTCTGGTAATTCTGTGGTATGGAATACGGGAGATGCCATCGGTATTTTCAGCAATACATCCGATTCGGTTGCCCGTTACGACCTGACTGAAATCTCAGGCGACGAGGCACAGTTTGAAAGCGACAAGCCTATCAGAGGTAATACATTTTATGCCTTTTATCCGTATGCGGCTGATGCTGTAGTATCTGGTACGAGCGTTTCGTTCCGTCTGTCGGAAGAACAGCCGTTCGGTTTCGATAGCTTTGCTTCCGGTATATGTCCGATGGTGGCTCAGAGTACTACAAACTCTTTCCACTTTTTACAGATTTGCGGACTGGTACGCCTGAACTTGAAAGGAAACATGCAGGTGTCATCTCTTTCATTGTCGGGTAATAACGGGGAAGCTGTTGCTGGCTGGGGTTCGGTAGATATAGCCTCCGATGCGCCTGAATTCCGTGTTTCTGGAGGAGGGCAGGAGAGTGCCAGTGAAATCGTACTTCGAGGCACCAGAACCTTATCTCCTTCGCAGGCTACCTCATTTTATTTTGTAGTTCCTCCTCAGGTATTCAGTAACGGTATGACATTTAAGATTACTGGATATGTAAACGGTCAGCAGCGGACGCTTACCAAGGCCACAGAGCGTAGCATTACCGTAGGACGTTCTGTGATAACCAGTTTCTCGGCTGTTGATACCGACAATCTGCTGGAACAGGATGAAATGACAGAGAGAGATGCTCTGATTGCATTGTACGATGCTACAAACGGTGATGCATGGACGAATAATACGAACTGGTGTACGGATGCTGATTTGTCGGAATGGTATGGTATTTCTATGGACAATAATGGTAAGGTAAGTTCAATTAATTTGTCTTCAAACAATCTGACAGGAACCATACCGGATGAGATTGGAAATCTTGAAGCGCTATGGATATTGAATGTGCCCTATAATCAGTTGACCGGAGAAATCCCCGCTTCTATTGGTAAGCTGACAAGACTTCGGGGTTTATATTTATACCGGAATCAATTGACGGGTAGTATACCACCTGAATTGGGGAATATGAAGCAATTGGCCTATTGCTACTTGGATGATAATCAGTTGACAGGTACTGTACCCGAAACCCTTGGAAACTTGACAGAACTGGAATATATGGACTTTGGAGGGAATATGCTGTCAGGCGATCTGCCGCAGGTTGTTACATCCTCTTCCTGGTGGCAGAAGAGTGGCTGGGTTTGTATCGAACAAAACTCACCGGGCGGATTTAATTTCGATACATTTAACTTGTATATGCCCGATTTTACCGCAACTGATTATAGAGGAAATACAATAAATTCCAGTTCCATCGTTGCCTCTCATAAAGTGACGTTGTATTATATTTGGGCCTCATGGTGTAGCTTTAGCAAGGCCTTCCATCCTACAGTATCGTCAATTTATCAGCGTTACAAGAACCATTCATTGGAAATCATCGGGCTTTGTAGCGATGGAACAGAGAACCCTGTAGATGCAGCCAATACAATAGAAAGCAACAATATGGAATGGCCTACGCTGATGTCCAATCCTGGAGGTATTTCATATAGCGGTTTCCCTACAATCATGGCTTTCGATGAAACGGGCAAGCTGATATTCCATAGCAGTGTAACATCAAGAAGTTTGCTTCCTGATTTCCTGAAAGGAATCCTAGGTGAGGGAGATTTGCCGTACGAATCTTCCGATTTTTCGGAGGACGGAAAGGTATATACCTTACAGCAAGCTTCAGAAGGAAACGGCATCAACGTGGTTTTGATGGGAGATGCTTTCTCCGACAGGCAGATTGCCGACGGTACCTATGAGGAGGTTATGCGGACAGCAGCCGATGCTTTCTTCAGTGAAGAGCCTTATACTTCCTTCCGGAACTTGTTTAACGTGTATTATGTGACGGCTGTTTCCAAAAATGAAGGATACGTAGACGGAGGTAGTACGGTATTTTCCGGCTATTTTAGTGGAGGGACTCACGTAGGAGGAGATGACAACAAGTGCATGCAGTATGCGGCTACTTGTCCGGGAATGACCGATCCGCTGATGAATGAGGTATTGATTATTGTAATGATGAATTCGACTCTATATGCAGGAACCTGCTATTGGGGATCAAGTTCAGCTTATCAGGGAGATTATGGCAGGGGATATGGCATTGCATATTTCCCGATAGGAACGAGTGATGAAGATTTGGCAAGTGTGCTTCACCACGAAGCTGGAGGACATGGATTCGCTAAATTGGAAGATGAATATTATTATGAGAGCAAAGGGACAATTCCTTCGAGTGAAATTTCTAGAAATATAGATTTTCGTAATCGTTACGGATGGGGAAGGAATGTAGACTATACAAGCGATCCGAACAGTGTGGTATGGAGCAAGTTTATATCCGATTCTCGTTATGCAAGCGAAGGCCTTGGAGTTTATGAAGGTGCTTGTACGTACTATAAGGGGGCATATCGTCCTACAGAAACCAGCATCATGGTAGGCAATGTGGGAGGCTTCAATGCTCCTTCGCGGGAGGCGATTTACAACCGTATTCATAAATTGGCTTACGGTGAAAGCTGGCAGTTTGATTATGAAACGTTCGTCAGCTGGGATTTGAGCCGGCAGGGACGTTCACGTACTATGCCGTCGCAGACAAAATATAAACCGACAGCTCCTCCTGTTATCTTAAATCAGCATTGGGAAAACGGAAGGCTTGTGGCTAATTAGAGTTTGAGGTTACATAAAGATCGAGGGCACGGAGAAACATATCCAATATGAATCTTCGTGCCCTTTTATTAAATCCCTCCGCCCGGTGAAGGACGTGAAGGGTAAAAACACCAGTTTAAATTAGAAAAACTTGGTTTCTTTGCCTATGATATCCGACAACAGCAGGTTGGCGAGGCGGCTTGTTCCCAAACGGAACAGCTCGTTGGTCAGCCATTCTTTGCCTAAGACCTCTTTTACGATCGTATAGTATACCAGTGCGTCATGCACGGTGTTAATGCCTCCAGCGGGCTTAAAACCTACTTTACGGCCGGTTTCAAGGAAGTACTCCTTGATGGCATGGCACATAACGTATGCTGCCTCGGGAGTAGCTGCCGGATTTTCTTTTCCGGTAGAAGTCTTGATGAAGTCGGCTCCCGAATACATTGACAGGATAGAGGCTTTCTTGATGTTTGAGGCACTACCCAGTGCACCGGTTTCCAGAATTACTTTCAAGTGCTTGTCTCCGCATACTTCCTTCAGCTCTTCTACTTCGTCGCACATACCTTCGTAATCACCGCTCAAGAATTTTCCTACAGAAATTACAATGTCTATTTCATCAGCTCCAGCATGAATTGCCATCGCTGTTTCAGCAACCTTTACTTCGATGAACGTTTGTGAAGAAGGGAATCCTCCCGAAACACAGGCAATGTTTACATTGTCGGCTTCCAGGGTATCGTTTACGATTTCGGCCATGTTGGGATATACGCAAATGGCTGCTACATTATCAAGTTCGGGATAGGCATCTACGAAGTCATTGACATGCTGTGTGAACTGCATGACGCTGGGCTCGCTGTCTGTACATTTCAGTGTAGTCAGGTCGATGCAATGAAGAAGGAATTTCTTAACTTCCGGCGTATCGTTTTCCTTTACGTATTTCTCGATGATATGGGCAGTTTGAGCAGCTACTTCTTCATCTTTCAGATTGGTGTTGTACTTGCTCAATGCTTCATCGTATTTGCTTGGCTGATGCAGGTGTTCTTTATCCTCTTCTTCTTCACATCCGCAGTCGCAAGCGTCATCGTCGCAGTTGCATTCACATTCGTGGTCGTGATGATGTTCGTTCTCGCAGTTACATTCGTGGCTGTGGTGATGATGTTCGTTGCCACATCCACATTCGTGATCGTGATTATACTTCATAATGTTTATAATTTGGGATTGTTTTTATGTCTTTCCTTATCTCGGCTGGTTTTCTTTTCCAGATTTTTCCGGAATGCTTCCGTTAGATCTACACCCGTCTGATTGGCCAGGCAAATCAGTACCCATAATACATCGGCCATCTCGTCGTCGAGATTATCCTTTTCTCCTGGTTTAAATGACTGGTCACCATATTTGCGTGACATGACACGTGCCAGTTCTCCTACTTCTTCTGTCAGTACTGCCATATTGGTCAGCTCGCTGAAGTAACGCACGCCGTATGTCTTAATCCAGTTGTCTACCGTTTTTTGTGCTTCTTCCAGTGTCATATTATTCTTTGTTTTTGGTATCCATGCAGATGGTTACGGGGCCGTTGTTCAATAGTTCTACTTTCATATCGGCTCCAAATTCTCCGGTGCCTACTTGTTTTCCTAAGCCGATGCTCAGCTCATTGCAGAAATATTCGTATAATGGAATGGCTGTTTCATGGCGGGCGGCACGAATATACGAAGGACGATTGCCCTTTTTGGTTGAAGCCATCAGGGTAAACTGACTTACGACTAATATATCTCCTCCAGTATCGAGGATGGATTTGTTCATTACTCCGTTTTCATCGTCGAAAACTCTCAATCCGATGATTTTCTTACATAGCCAGTCGGCATCCTCCTGGTTGTCTGCTTCCTCTATACCTACCAGAACCAGAAAGCCTTCTTTTATGGCGGACTTGCATGTCCCGTTTATGGTAACGGATGCATGGCTTACACGTTGAATTACTACTCTCATGTGGTATATACTTTCTACAAAGATAGGAAATATTCAGTACAATAATAGAATAAAATTGAAAGAATGACAAAAGTCTAGCCGAAATTAATTGTATCTTTGTGGTATCGGAATTAGAGGAGTTTGGGTGATGAAATGAGTGGTATTGATAATAGTGGCAATGGCTCTGCGGAAAGATTTGGCTTATCTTTTTGCAGAGCTTTTCTATTTCTAACCAGACTTGATTCCAATGGCATGTTTCTTTATCTGTAGCCCATCGGCAGGAGGCTCTTTCCAGTCCGAATAACGGCTGAAAACGTTGCTTGTTGACGATGGGAAAATCTTCTTTTGGCTTTTCAGTCGGGGAACAGAAAGATAATTTATCAGAAAAGAAACTTAGAGCGATTCTTTTATGCTTTGTGCTGCACTTTCGCCTACTACTGCCGCCAGTTCTTTGAGTGTCGCTTTCTTGATTCGAGCTACACTTTTGAATTCTTTCAGTAGTGCTGTCTTACGCTTTTCACCAATCCCTTTTATGTTATCCAAGGCAGATGCAATTTGGCTTTTGCTGCGCTTGTCACGGTGGAACGTGATGGCAAAACGGTGTACCTCATCTTGTATGTTCTCCAGAAGATGGAACAGGGGAGTGCCCTGCTTTATACCAATCGTCATGGGTGGAAAGCCGAAAAGAACTTCTGATGTACGGTGTTTACTGTTTTTGGCAAGACCGGCAATCGGAATATGCAGTTTCAGTTCGTCCTCGATAACCTGGCGTACGACTTCCATTTGTCCTTTACCACCATCGGTTAGGATCAGGTCGGGCAATTCTCCGTGCTCTTCCAGGATACGTGTATAGCGACGGCGTACCACCTCTTGCATGGAGGCATAATCGTCTGGTCCGACAACCGTCTTTATATTGTATTTCCGGTAATCCTTTTTGCTAGGGCGTGCCTTCTTGAAAACTACGCAGGCTGCAACGGCATCCGATCCTTGTATATTGGAGTTATCGAAGCATTCGATATGGACGGGCATTTTATCCATTTGCAACTGCTCTTGAATCTCTTTCAATAGTCGTACACTCCGCTGTTCTGGATTCAGCTTCTCCGCTTGTTTCAGACGGTCTACTTTATATTGTTTTACGTTGAGTAGGGACAGTTCCAGCAGGTGCTTTTTATCACCACGCTGAGGAATTGTAAAGGTGACATTATTCAGTTCCATATCCAGTTCAAACGGTACGATGATTTCGCGTGAACAACTTTTGTACCGTTCGCGCATTTCGATTATTCCCAGCTGAAGCAATTCTTCTTTGGTCTCGTTCAGCCGCTTCTTATACTCGAACGTGAAGGCCTGATTGATGCAACCGTTGGTAATATGAAGATAATTAATGTAGGCTGTGTTGTCGTCCATTTCGATTGAAAATACATCGATGTTATGAAGGACAGAGCTGGCAACCTCGCTCTTTGAACGGTAATTCTCTATCAGCTCGTATTTCTCCTTTATCTTTTGCGCTTCTTCGAATTTCATATCTTCAGCCAATGTCATCATTTCTTTCATCAAGGCATCGCTGATAGCTTGCGTATTTCCTTTGAGAATCTCTTTTACTTGAGCGATATTCTCCATGTATTCATCGTGAGACTGCATGCCGATACAGGGGCCTTTGCAGTTTTTGATATGATATTCCAGACAAACATTAAACTTCCCTTGCCGGATGTTTTCGGGAGTAAGGGCCAGATGACAGGTACGAAGAGGGTAGAGTTTCTTTATCAGGTCGAGTACGGCTTGCATGGAAGGAATGTGGCTGTAGGGACCATAGTAAGTTGAACCGTTTCGAATGATCTGCCTTGTCTTGAATACCCGTGGAAAATATTCGTTGCTTACGCAGATGGAAGGGTAACTCTTGTCGTCTTTCAGCAACACATTATAGCGAGGCTTGTATTTCTTGATAAGATTATTTTCCAGCAGCAGGGCATCTTCTTCTGTATTGACGACAATGTATCGGATGTCTGCAATCTTGCTGACGAGCACACGAGTCTTGGCTGATTGGTGCTCTTTCGAAAAATAGGAGTATACACGTCGTTTCAGATTCTTTGCTTTGCCTACATAGATAATCACACCTTCTTTGTTCAGGTATTGATAAATACCCGGACTGCTTGGCAGGTTTAATACAATTCCTCGGAGATATTCGTTTGTGCTCAGTTCTTCCATATTAGCAATGCTTATGAATAGAGGTTATAAAATAAAGAATCCGGTAGACGCTTTTCGTATGTACCGGATTCTGTTTTGTGATTCTACCCAACGGGTAAAAGAGTATTTCTTAAAGCTGCAATAGCGTTGTTACTTCTACATCGTCGGCAAATGCTTTTCTTCCGTTTAATGCTCCCAGCTCAATTACAAAGTTTACGAATGCCTGTTTGGCTCCGCATCTTTTTACTAGGCGGTAAGTAGCTGCCATTGTTCCTCCGGTTGCCAGCAAGTCATCGTGTAACAGAACTACGTCGTTTTCATTGATCGCATCTTTATGGATTTGTATTGTGTCAGTTCCATATTCTTTGGCGTAGGTTTCTTCCACAACTTCTGCGGGCAGTTTGCCCGGCTTCCTTGCCATGATAAAACCGGCTCCCAAGCGAGCAGCCAGTGCTCCTCCTAAGATAAAGCCTCTCGACTCGATTCCGACTACTTTGGTAATTCCTCTGTCCTTGTACATCTCATAGAGCTCGTCTATCATGCCTTGCAGACACTCGGGATTTTTAAACAGGGTAGTGACATCGTAAAACAGAATTCCTGGTATTGGGAAATCGGGTATTTCACGAAGGTTTTTCTTTAATGTTTCTTTATTCATATCCAGTAATTTATATTCGTTTCTTAAACTAGTTGTTTCACGTGAAACACGCTTGCTTATCGTCCTAACAGGACTAGTAAGACATTGATGTCGCTAGGTGATATGCCCGGTATTCGGCTGGCTTGCGCCAATGTTTCGGGATCTATCTTTATCAGCTTTTGGCGGGCTTCCGTTGAAAGTGAATTCAGACTGGCATAGTCGAATTTCCCTTTGATGCGGATAGCTTCCAGACGATGTATCTTGTCTGCTATCATTCGTTCTCGATCAATGTAACCTTGATACTTGATCAATACTTCTGCGGCTTCGATCGTCTCTTCTTTACGGTCGGTCACTTTGTCGAGTGCAGCCTGAAATGCGGGAACGTGTGGCGCTATGTTTTCGATCGTGATTTGCGGGCGGCTAAGTAACTCTATTAACTTGCAGCCATGGGTGAGTCGGGCAGTCCCGAGTTCTTCCAGCGCGTCGTTTATCTTATCAGCCTTGATTGAGTAAGTCTTTGCAAATTCAACCAACCGTTGTATTTCTTCACGCTTCTGGCAAAGTCTGTCGTAACGTTCCTTGCTTGCCAGTCCCAATTTATAGGAGCGCTCTGTCAGTCGCATGTCGGCATCATCCTGACGAAGTAGAATACGGTATTCGGCACGAGACGTGAACATTCTATAAGGCTCGTCTACTCCTTTTGTTACCAGGTCATCAATCAGTACGCCGATATATGCTTCATCGCGGCCTAATACGAAAGGTTCACCTCCATGGCAGTTGATGTGAGCATTGATGCCTGCAATGATTCCTTGTCCTCCTGCTTCTTCGTATCCGGTCGTTCCGTTGACCTGTCCGGCAAAGAACAGGTTCTTTATGATTTTCGACTCCAGTGTGTGCTTTAGCTGGGTAGGGTCGAAATAATCATATTCGATGGCATATCCCGGACGGTAAGCTACTATATTTCTGAAGCAAGGGATCTTCTTCAGGGCTGCAAACTGAATTTCCATAGGCAGCGATGAAGAGAATCCATTCAGATAAAGCTCTCTGGTTGTTTCTCCCTCCGGCTCGAGGAATAGCTGATGTTGCGGCTTGTCGGGGAATGTTACAATCTTTGTTTCGATGCTTGGACAATAGCGGGGACCGATACTTTGAATCTGCCCGTTGAAAAGGGGAGAGTCTGCCAGTCCGCTGCGTAATACCTCATGTACTTCTTCGTTGGTATAACATGTCCAGCACTGCAATTGCTTCAGTTGTCTGGGTTCGCTGATAAACGAAAAGCGGTGAAAGTCGTTTTCTCCATCCTGCGTTTCCATCAGACTGAAGTCTACGCTTCGTGCATCAATACGGACAGGGGTACCTGTTTTCATTCTACCGGCTGTGATTCCATGCCGGGTGATGGATTCTGTCAAATGATAAGAAGCGGGTTCTGCACAGCGACCTCCGGCAAGCATTTTGTGACCGATATGCATCAGTCCGTTTAAGAAGGTACCTGCTGTCAGAACGATACACTTTGCATGAAAGGTTACTCCCCAGCAAGTGACCAGTCCGGTAACTTCACCGTTCTCAACGAGTAATTCTTCTACGGTATCCTGCCAGATATGAAGGTTAGGAATATTTTCCAGTACTTCACGCCATGCCCAGATAAATTTGCCACGGTCGCACTGTGCACGGGGGCTCCACATGGCCGGTCCTTTAGAGCGGTTCAGCATACGGAACTGAATGGCGGTACGGTCGGTTACCAACCCCATATATCCTCCCAGTGCATCGATTTCTCTGACGATTTGACCTTTGGCGATACCTCCTACAGCAGGGTTACAGCTCATTTGTCCGATCTTGTTCATATCCATTGTTATCAGACATGTTTTCGATCCGAGATTGGCTGCTGCTGCGGCGGCTTCACAGCCGGCGTGTCCGGCTCCTATAACAATAACGTCATACTTAAAGTCCATTAATCTCTTGTTTTTATATCTGGTGCAAAAATACGAAAAATTAGTGGCTTAGCTTAGATTCAGTTCGTAAAAAGAGTTATAGCCGGAGGGGGAAGGAATAAGAGGGTAGCTGTTTTTGAAAGAATAAAATGAAATCCGCCGTCGTCCCTTTTAATTTGTGGCGATGGTTTAGAAAAACATCTCCATGAATTGAAAGAAACGACGGCGGAAACTTTAAGGCTCCTGAAGACAGGGAAGACAAATGATCCTTTTCCTGAAAGGATAGATGCCGTGAGCTTATTGGAAGTTCTTTAGTAAATCGAGTGCTTTATTTTCGGCTGCTTCCATGATTTCTCTTTCTCCCGGACCTTTATCATTTATTCCGCAGAGATGAAGAATGCCATGAATAATGACCCGGTGCAACTCTGTTTCGTAGGTAGCTCCGAATTGCTCAGCATTACTTCGAACCGTATCAAGACTGATAAATAAATCGCCGGAAATACGGTTTCCCTCGCAATAGTCGAAAGTTATGATATCTGTATAATAATCGTGCTGAAGATACTGGCGGTTTACTTCCAGAATCTTTTCATCTGAGCAAAAAATATAGGCTATTTCACCTACCTTCTTTCCATAAGTTTCGGCAACAGCCTTAATCCAGGCAGTCGTTTCGCGTTTCTTGATAGCGGGCATTTCTACCCCTTCTGTTTGATAAGTTATCATATCTATATCAGTTAAAGAATAAATAGCAAATAAAAATAGCTGCGATGATTCCGGCCAGGTCGGCAAGCAATCCGCAGGGGACGGCGTGGCGGGTACGGACAACTCCAACACTTCCAAAATAAACAGCAAGGATGTAGAACGTCGTATCGGTGGAGCCTTGGAAAATACATGATAACCGTCCCACGAATGAGTCGGCTCCATACGTGTTCATGGCATCTACCATCAATCCGCGCGCCCCACTGCCACTTAACGGCTTCATCAGTGCGGTAGGCAAGGCTCCCACGAAATCACTATTGATGCCGCATAAATTGACGAGTTTGGCGATGCCTTCTATTAAATAGTCCATACATCCGGAAGCACGGAAAACACCAATGGCAACCAATATGGCAACGAGATATGGAATTATGCGTACAGCTGTAGTAAAGCCTTCTTTGGCTCCTTCTACGAAGGCATCGTATACATTGATTTTCTTTTGCATGCCAGCTACGATAAATCCGATGATAATGACGAACAGAAATACATTGGCTGTCGTAGTAGAATAGATATCGATTTGCTGGCGCGACAATGTACTGAAGAAATAGATGATTCCAGCTATCACGAGGCTTGTGCCACCCAAGAACAAGAGGATTGTCCGGTTCAGCAGGTTGATACGTTGGTACAAGCTTACAGCAATGATACCGGCAAGTGTGGAGAAAAACGTTGCCAATAGAATCGGAACGAATACATCCGTAGGCTGGGCAGCTCCCAGTTGGGCACGATATACCATGATGCTGATAGGAATCAGGGTGAGCCCTGAAGTATTTAATACCAGAAACATGATCATCGGATTACTTGCCGTGTCTTTCTTTGGGTTCAGCTCTTGTAATCCTTCCATGGCTTTCAGCCCCAAAGGGGTGGCAGCATTGTCGAGCCCTAACATATTGGCGGCAAGGTTCATGAAAATACTTCCTGTCACTGGATGTCCCTTGGGAATCTCAGGAAACAATTTGGTAAATAGCGGACTTAACAGGCGTGAGAATAATCCGATAACTCCTCCCTGTTCTCCGATACGCATAATACCCATCCAGAGTGACAATACGCCGGTAAGTCCCAAAGAAATCTCAAAGGCCGTTTTCGATGAATCGAACGTAGAATTGATAATGGCTGGAAAGACTTCCGTATCTCCTAAAAACAAGAGGCGTACGACTGCAACAATAAATGCGGTCAGGAAAAAAGCAATCCAAATATAATTTAAAACCATGTGAAGTCTGTTTGAAGTATTAATAATCTTTACCGGACAAAAGTAAAGAATTAATTCAGAAAATGATAACTTTGTTCTTATGAAAAAACTTCAGTGGAAATATATTCGTTGGATAATACTCGTTTTACTTTTGATGAGTATATTTCTGTTTCGGTTTGTATCCGGTACAGGTGAATTTTACGCTCGTTCTATTTATCCGGTAATTTCCTCCTGCTTATCTCGGATTGCTTCCTGGTTCCCATTTTCCCTTTGTGAAGTTTTGGTGATAGTAACGCTTGTATGTTTGCTGGTTTATCCGTTTATTGCCAGGCGTAGAAATAGAAGATGGAGGTGGATAGCTGTTACTGAAGTGGAAATTTTGTTATGGATGTACGTTTGGTTTTATTGGGGCTGGGGAATCAACTACTTTCGCAATGACTTTTTTGAGCGGGCAGGAGTTACACCTTGCGCTTATGAAGAACAACGTTTCAAACAATTCCTTTCGGCGTACACAGATAGCCTGAATGCTGCATTTAGTCAAGAGATATATGTTTCACTACCTGCTTTGGAACAAGCCATCAAATCGGTTTACGCAAAAATACCCGGAAAGTACGGACTGATTCGTCCAAAAGATTTTCAACATCCGAAACGTTCTTTCTGTAATGTGTTGTATTCAGGGGTTGGTGTTTTAGGATATATGGGACCGTTTTTCGATGAATCGCATGTGAATCATGAACTGCTCCCCGTTCAACTTCCTTTTACTTATGCGCACGAGCTTGCCCATTTGTTAGGAGTGAGCAGTGAAGCGGAAGCCAATTTCTGGGCTTACCAAGTTTGTATTCATTCTACTGATGCGGGTATACGATATAGCGGCTACTTTGGATTGCTGCCTTATGTAGTAGTCAATACTCGTGGGTTGCTTAGTGAAACAGAGTTTAAGAGCTGGCTTGATACAATCCGTCCGGAGATAATAAAACAATTATATGATAAGGAAGCATACTGGGATGATCGTTATAACAAATTATTAGGTAAATTGCAGAATGTGGTTTATAACTGGTACTTGAAAAGTAATCAGATTCCTTCTGGTCAGAAAAACTATGCGCAGGTTATCGGTATGATTCTTTCCTTGCCAACAAACTGGTGGAAGTAACCCTCTGAGATTTGAAAAAATCGGGGAGGAGCTCAGCTTTGATACTTTTTCGTGAATTATGAATAGTTTGCCTTTTCTCTATTTGTCGTTTATTTAGGCTTTAAATAGCCTTTTTGCTTGTTGTATTGGTTTTATGCTATTTATTTTGTATTATAATACTGTTTTGTCTATCTTTTTGTTTGTGAAATCTTGTGCGTGTTTACGTTCGAAATAGAAAAATATCTGATATTTCCCTTTTTGGTTTATGCTCTTTTGAGTAAAACAATAAAAAATCCGCTTCAAGATAACTAAAGTTTCCTGAAACGGATTTTTTTAAGGTTTATGATAATAATGTAAAGTCTTATTGTGGATTTTGTTCCATGTTAAGGTTGGCATCTATTTCAGATTGTGGAATAGGGAGAGCAATGCGGGGATCGTTGGGTTGAATCGTTTCCGCGTTCAATGTACTCAGTGTACTTAAATGCCATCCACCCTTACGGACAATCGGTTGCTTGTTGCGCAGATAGTCGAAGAAGATTTGTCCTTCGCCGACCAGTTCTTTCCGGCATTCTTTCAATACTCGTTCGATGGTGAATTCGGCTGCACTGACAGATTTATCCGGATTGGCACGACTAACGATCTGATTCAGGAAGCCTCTTGCCGGTTCCAAGTATTCACCTCCTAATTTTACACCTGCTTCGGCTGCATTCAGATATACTTCCGACAATCGGATGACACTGATATTATTATCTTTCGGGTCGCCGCTCTTTCCGGGGAACTTGCCGAGGAAAACCTTTTGGTTGCGAGCTGCTTCGGGCAGACCTTCATTATTTTCAATCAATGATAACTGTGTAATGCAGTGACGGACATCGTTCGGATCTTCATCCAAGAGATTTAAGAATTCTTCTGTAAGAATAAGATTGTTCCAGTCGACTCCTTTTTCTTCGTTAGCGTAAACCATCGGGGCTCCTTCACCACCGGTACCGCCGCCCCATTCCGAAGGTTCGGTTGTACTGATATAGAGTTCAAAGAGTGCTTCCGACTGAAAATCTTTACCCCATATAGTAGGATATTCATCACGTGTATAGAGTTGATACAATCCTCCGTTGTTGTTGATGACATCGGTTGCAGCATCGTATGCCTCCTTGTTTTTACCCATATCGAGATACACTCTTGAAAGTAAAGCTTGAGCTGCCCAATAGTTAATGTAACCGTCGGTTTTTTCTGTGCGCAAGTTTGGCAAGGCTGTGGTAATATCTGCAACAACCTGCTCATAACATTCGGCCACTGTATTTCGTTTCGGCTGATGGGCAGGTTCTTCCGGTTTCAGTTCGATAGGGACTCCTAAGGAAGCACCGTTATCATTCATGTAAGGCATGCCGAACAATCGGGTCAGATTGAATAAAGCCAGTCCTCGTAAGACTAAGGCTTCTGCCTTTATACGGTTCAGCTCTTTGGTGTCGCTGCTTTGTACAGCTCCTTGTTCTATTTTTTGAATAAGGTTGTTTGCCTGTCGGATAACCAGATAAGGACGATTCCATGGAAGCGTTATATTCAGGTTATCGGTTGCCAGCACATTATATGTATAATAAGGCGTGACACGTTTGCCGGATGCTTTGTTTTCTCTTGCTTGTACATCCATGGCGCGGCAATCACCGTAATACCAGTAATTATCTCCATAATAACTATGCTGTGACGTTTCTCGGTAAACACCATTCAGTGCAACCTTGGCATCTTCCAAAGTGGTAAAAGCCTGGTCGGTTGTGACAGATGTGGAAGGGTTCAGATTCAACCAGTCTTCTGAACACGAAGTTCCCATCACTGAAACCATTGTCAATAGGTAAATATATATTTTCTTCATATTATATGATACAGCGTTAATGATTTTAGAATGTTAATTGAACTCCGAAACTGAATGTACGCATAGGAGGTGCCTCGCAATACACCTCTCCGTTTACAGGAGTTTCCGGATCATATTGTTTCCATTTAGCCCATGTCAACAGGTTGCTTCCGGAGAAATAAACACGTGCTTTACTGATGAGCGCTTTGTTTGTCCATTGATCGGGCAATGTAAATCCAAGAGTCAAATTTTTTAGTCTTAAATGGTCAGTACTATGAATGTAACGTGATGAGTTGGTTACACTTGCTTTTTCTCCAAAGACGAACCGGGGTACATCTGTCTGGTCTCCAGCTTGCTGCCAGCGATCCAGTGCATATATTGGCAGATTGTATCTGGAAGTATAAATAGATTCAGTTCCATTCTCAATACTTGTTCCTAACTTATCGTATGAATAGCCTCCCAAAGAATAGGTAAGTGTAAAGCTTAGATCCAGCCATTTATAGTTTAGGATGTTGGTCAGACCACCTGAAACTTTTGGATTGACCGACTTGTATGGAATGCTTTCCGCTTCATTAGGGTTGGTTGTCAGGCTACGGTCGATGGTTCCATCTTCATTGACCGTATTTTTATAGTATTCGGCTTTACCGTTCTGAGAATTAACTCCGGCAAACTCTTTTACATAAAATGTATAATAGGGTAGTCCCACTTTATGAATATACCAGGTCCCTTCAATTGTCTGGTCAAGTTGACCGTTTAGCGAAACAATCTTATTTCTATTATGGGTAAGATTGAATACGGTGGTCCAGTTAAAATCGTTGGAAACAAAGTTCAGTGTACGAAGTTCGAATTCTACACCTTTGTTGTTAAGTTGTCCTACATTAGCCAAGTAACTGGTAAAACCAGTCGTTGCACTAATCGGAAGATTATAAAGCAGGTCCTTAGTATCACGGTTATAATATTCCAGACTTACGAAAATACGGTTGATAAAAGCAAAATCCAATCCGATATTCAAGTTGTAATTCTTTTCCCATCCTAAGTTTGTATTAGGTTGTGATGACTCATATGAGCCGGATGCTCCCATGTAGTTCTGCCCGTAGCTATATAATCCCATATATCCGTAAAGAGAATTGGGCTGGTTTCCGTTGACGCCATACGAAGCACGAATTTTCAGGTCGTTCAGAACCTTTTTAACTGGTTTCATGAATGCTTCGTTGCTAATGTTCCACATACCCGAAACAGACCAGAAGTTACCCCATCGGTTGTCGGGAGAAAGGCGTGAACTACCATCGCGTCGGAAGCTGCCGGCCAGATAGTAACGGTCATCGTAATCATAGTTCAGACGTGACAAATAAGAAATCATGCGGTAGTCTTGAGTAGAAGAAATGAAGCTGTTCAGTACGGCTGCATTATCTGGCTCAGTCAATATATCTGAAGGCAGTTTCGACTTCATACCCGAGGCTTTGTCGGTCTGGTAGTTTTCTATTTCGTAGGCAGCCAGTACATCCAAATGATGTTTATAGGCAAAGGTACGCACATAATTTATCGAGGTAGATGAAATGAACTTACCATATTCTATAAATCCTTTTGCGGTCTGTGCATCACTACCACTTTTAGGTCCTGCCGAACTAAGCGGATTATAATATCGGGAATCTTTCTGGATAGTATAGTCATAACTGATTGTTTCTTTCAGCTTTAAGCCTTTCAGAGGTTCTATGCTTGCATATCCGGTAGAGAACATACGAGTCATGCGTACCCGGTTATAGTCGGTCATGATATCACGTAATGGATTTAGTGTGCTGCCTTCGTATGCACCGATGTAGTTTCCTTCTTCATCGCGTACAGTCATCGAGGGATTCATGGTCATAGCCACGCAAAGGAACGGATTGATAGCAGAGCCTCGCTCTTCATTCATTTCCTGATTCATTTGTGTGAACATCATGTTGGCACCTACCTCTCCATATTTTCCGACTTTTTGTGTCAGGTTCAGACGAGCGGAATAGCGGTCGAGGCTGGAGTTTTTGGCCAGACCTTCTTGTTTATTATATCCTAATGAGGCATAATAAGTGGAACGTTCGTTACCACCCGAAACAGAGGCTTCATAATCTTGTTGAGTAGCTGTACGTAAGAGTTCCTTACGCCAGTCGGTATATCCCATAGAGGGTACGTATGCATATTGGCCGATTTCCTGATCCGCATAGTCGGTAGGAGATGTCATGTTTTGATCGATAGCGTAATTAACCAAGCCTTCATATAACAATTCCCTGCGTTGGTCGCCGTTTAGAGTTGGACGGAAGTCGACTGCTGCATTCGAGAAACCACCTGAAACATTCAAGGTTACTTGAGCCTTTCCGGCACTACCTTTTTTAGTCGTGATAAGAATGACTCCATTGGCAGCTCTCGAACCATAAAGAGAAGCGGCTGCTGCATCCTTTATGACTGTAATATTTTCGATATCGGAAGGATTCAGTGTACTCATGATATTGGTCTTCGAGTTGTTCATATAAGCAGCATCCGAACCTCCGGCACTAAGGCTTCCAGAAGTAACCGGAACTCCATCGATAACGAACAACGGTTCCTGAGAGGCATTGAATGAACCCATTCCTCGAATACGAATATTTTGATTGGCACCTGGCTGACCAGAACTGCTTGTAATGTTGACACCGGTTGTCATACCTTGCAGCTTTTGTTCTACACTCATGACGGGGATATCTTTCAGCATATCTGCCTTTAGTGTATTAGCTGATCCGGTGAAAGAAGATTTGGTAAAGTTACCATAACCAGTTACAACAACTTCATCTAGATTCATCGATTCTGGTTCCATGACAATATTCAATACCGAATTTTTGCGCGGAACATGTACTTCCATGGTTTTCATACCAATATAAGATACGATCAATGTCTGGTCAGGTTCTACCTGTAAGGTGTATTTTCCGTTTACATCGGTTATGGTACCAACATTTTCATTACCTTTTATTGAAATAGAAACTCCTATTAATGCCTCTTTTTCATCTGCGGAAGTAACGACTCCAGAGATGGCTCGTTTTTGCGCAAATAGCTGTTGAGTAACTATACAAAATAAGGCAAATGTGAAAAACAGTTTAAACTTTTGT
>ULVO01058392.1_pt1 | contig 25656 bp, 17 predicted proteins | sample 1959521 | NCBI WGS metagenome assembly ULVO01 (sample SAMEA4835788, study PRJEB28245) | human gut metagenome | biome: gut microbiome; material: fecal sample | place: Denmark | collected 2008
TCTCCGGAAGAGAAGATAGCATCCATGAGTGCTCCGGAAACAGAAGAAGAGGAATAAGAGCCGATATTCAAGGCGGTGGGAGAAATCCCGCCGCTTTTTTTGACTCTGTTTTTAAAAAATACTTTGTAAAACCTATAAAGTAAAAATACCCATAATGCCGATATAATATATGTAAAAAGCGGCATCCGCTTTAGCGTAGAAAATCGCTTGAAAAAAAGCGAAAAATAGCATATAATTACCTTGAGAAAATGTATTTACAGGATAAGTGCGTTTTTAGAACGGATACTAGGGAAGGATGGTCAATATATGTACAAGGACGTTTGGAAAAAAGCAGCTGCATTATTCTTATGTGCGTGCATGGCAGGTACATCGGTAGATTTAACCGCATTTACGGTTCATGCACAGGAACAGACAGCAACAGAAGAAAAGGTTGAGGCAGATGAGAATGTACAACCGGAGAAGGCGGATGAAACAACAGAAAATGCACAGGAAAGTGAAGTGCAGACAGAGGCTGTAAACCAGGAAGAGGAGCAGTCTGTTTCAACATATATAGCACCATTAGTAGAGGAGCCGGAAGTACCGGTACTGGGTACTCCGGACGGAGTCACAGAACTGACAGACGCAAATACAACGATCGTTCTGAGTACGTCCACTTATACATATGATGGAACAGAGAAAAAACCAACCGTTACCGTAGTATGTAACGGAGTCAGACTGACACAGAATACAGATTTCCTTTTGACCTATGCAGATCATGTCAATGCAGGAACCGCAAGCCTGACAATCGTAGGTCTTACCAATTATACGGGAAGCCTGACAAAGAATTTTACAATTAAGACAAAGAATCTGAATGATTCCTCCATTACAGCAAGTCCAACCGTTCTGACAAACGTTGTATATACAGGAAAACCGGTCACGCCGGTTGTTACATTAAAAGATAAGGCAACCGTGCTTTACAGTGATGTGGACTATACGATTACATTTGATAAAGAGGCAGATCAGCGTGTCAAAGCAGGAGTCAGAGCAAGAATGACCCTGACCGGAAAAGACAACTACACAGGTACAAGGATTTTTGACTTTACCATAGACAAAAAAGATGTATCAGATACCGATGTCAGCATCAGTTATGATTCCGTACAGAGTTATACGGGTTCAGCCGTTACCCCGGAAGTAACACTGATGTATAATGGCGAGCAGATGGTAAAAGATACGGACTATAAGATTACATATTCTAACAACATTGCAGCATCTTCAAGTGCGGCGATCACCATCACCGGAACAGGAAATTTCAAAGGAAAAGTAAATAAGGTATTTACGATTTCCAGCAGTGATATCGCTTCGGCATCCATTACGCTTGATACCGACAGTTATGTATATGACGGAAATCCGAAAAAACCGGGAGCAACCGTAAAGCTGACAGATGATAAGGGAACAGAAAAGACCCTGCGTCTTGGAACCGATTACAGTATTGAATACAAAGACAACACCAATGCAGGAGAAGCAAGCGTCGTTGTAAAAGGAAAAGGCAACTACACCGGAACCTGTGAGAAAACATTTACCATTTCCCCAAGAAGCATGAGTGACTCACAGTATGCGAGTGAGTTTATGATTCAGGCGATACCGGATCAGTATTACCTTGGTAAAAATGAACAGGTAAAGCCGACCATCACAGTACAGCGGGAAGGCGAAGAACTGAAACTTGGAACAGATTATACGGTTCAATACTACAATAATACAACCGTAAGTACGGATAGCAGCAAAGCAAAAGTTACCGTTTACGGAAAAGGAAATTACAAGGATGAAATATCCGCAGAATACAATATCGTAAAAGTCCCGATGGACAATGTGACGATCAGTGACATTGACAACTGGACAAAATTAGGAACAGCACCAAATCCGGCAGTAACCGTTACTTATAATAATGTAACCCTCCGCCGTGGAACAGATTATACCATAGAGTATGTGGATGAGAGCGGAAAAGCACTGACCAATGCGGCAAAAGGAATGACCGGAGTAGTCAGAATTACAGCCACGGCAGACAGTGTATATGAAGGAATCACATCCAAAGATTTCTGGATCTGTTATGATATTGCCGACACCTTGGCAAGTGATGTAAAAGCAGAGTATCTCTATACCGGAAAAGACATTGAGCCGGCACCTACGATCAAGACCACTTCAGGCAAGACCTTGAAGGCAGGCGTTGATTATACCGTAAGCTATAATCAGGATACGGTTAATGCCGGTGACAAGACCATAACTATTTATGGAATGGGCGAGTATGCAGGAGAAACTACCTGTGCCTATAAGGTTACACCGAAACCTTTGACAGCAAGTGACATTACCTATACAGCAACTTCACCGGTATATACGGGAAGTGATGTAAAACCGGAAGTAACCGTTAAGAACGGTGATGTAACACTGAGCGAAGGAATTGATTACGAGATTGAAGAAGTTAAAGATGCTGCAGCCGATGAATATATCAAAGCAGGTGAAGGCAAACGCTTAAAGATCGTAGCAAAATCAGGAAGTAACTATACAGGAACGAAAGAGATCACCTATACAATTGCACCGCGTCCGATAGCCGATGCGGCAGGAAAGGCAGCATCAGATATTGAAGTACAGGGCTTGGATGGTTTAGAAGAACTTTATACAGGTTCTCCGATTACCGTCAGCGGAATCAAAGTTCTTAGAAATGCAGCAGAACTGACAGAGATTACAGATTATGTCATTACATATGGAAACAACACAAATGCAGGAACCGCAAATGTGTACATTACCGGAAAAGGTAATTACACCGGAATGATCCAGGAAAGTTTTGACATCAAATATGATTTCAGTAAGGTAACAGGAAAGACCATGTTAGATGGTCAGGAAGAGACTGAATTTGAGTATGACGGTGGACAGCAGATCCGTCCGACCATGAAGCTGACTTATGATGATCTGGCAAACCAGATATCCAATGAACTTTCAAGCAGTGATTATGTAGTCACAGGCTATAGTGGCAATATCAATGCGGGCGCAGAGAATGGAGCTTCTGTTACATTAGAGGGAAGAGGATTGTACAAAGGTACATTGACTCTGAACTTTACTGTTATTCCAAAATATATTGATTCGGAAGATATCTTAGTAGCAGATGCGATCAACACACCGGTTTATGATGGAGAAAGCCATAAGATCAACAATCTGACCATCTATTTCCGACAGACATTGGAGTTAGGAACCGATTACAATCTGATAAAGTATGTGGATTCAGGAGACAATGACCCGAGCAATACAAATAGTGACTGTATCAATGCAGGAACCATTACCATTACGGTAGAAGGTGTCGGTAACTATCAGGGAACCAGAGAAGTGACCAGATATATCGCACAAAAGAGCATTGAAGACAGTGATATTGAAGTAACACAGATGGCAGACATCGTGTACGATGGACAGCCACACAAACTGACAGCAGACCAGATCACAGCAGTTTATAACAGATACAACTCAACACCGCTGAGCTTAACCGGTGCAGATTATACGGTTACTTCATGGAAGAACACCGGAGATGACCCGGATGAAGAAGACAGCGAATGTATTAATGCCGGAACAGTTACGATCACTTTAGAAGCAAAAGGCAATTATACCGGAACAAGAACCATTGTATATCGGATCATTCCGAAGTCATTAATAAAGAGTGATGGAAGTATCGCAGATGATATCCATGCAAGTATCACAGGAGGTAACACAACCGTTTATAATCGGGAAGTGCAGGATCCTGAGGTAACAGTCACAGCGGATGGAATCGAAACATTGTCAGATAAAGACATGACCATTACCTATCTGAAAGAAGTGACAACCGGAAGTTCAGCAGGTACTTATACAGAAGTAGATGAATGTAAAGATGCCGGTAACTATAAGATCAGAGTTACCGGAAAAGGAAACTACAGTGGAAGTTTTGATCTGAGCTATACGATTCAGCAGAGAAACCTCAATGAAGATGCCGAGGATTACCGATTTGCCATTGAACCGATCTCAGATCAGACATACACAGGGGATGCCATCATACCGGAAGAACTGAAAGTATTTGAATATGCTTATGATGCATCTGCTCCGGATGATAAATCTAACGAAAATGCAGTGCTCGGAGAAGATGATTACAATGTAACGGGTACAAACAACATTGATGTAACATCAGATATACAGAAAGCAGAGCTGACCATTGAAGGAAAAGGCAACTATACCGGAACCCTTACAACAGAGTTTGTGATTCTGCCGAAGAACATCAATGATAAGACAGACAATGTATACGATGTTGGTCTGACAGAGATTTTAGAAGTAGAGTACACGGGAGAATTGTTAACACCGGTACTGCCGATGAAATATAATGGTCATGATTTAGTAGAAGGAACGGATTATCAGGTAAGCTATCAGGTAGCAGATACAGATGAAGAAGGCAATCCGATCCAGGTAGATACGAACCGGGATGTAGGACCGGTTTACGGAACCATCGAGGGAACCGGAAACTATATCGGCACCAGAACATTCACGGTAGATGATCCGATCTTTAAGATCGTTCCAAGATCCATAAAGAGAACTTATGAGAGCGGAGAACTTACGGTAGAAGCATTCCCATCCTATGTATATGATGGAAAAGAGCATAAACCGGAAGTTGTTATCAGAGATACATTTAAAGGTACAGAACCGTTAGTAGAAGGAATCGATTATACCGTAGTATATGAAGAAACAGTGAATGCCGGAACAAATACAGTCCGGATCACCGGAATCGGAAACTACGGTGAGGAAATAGAACTGACCTATAAGATCATTCCGAAGAGCCTGTTTACCGGTTCGGGAGCAGATGCTGCCATGGTAGAGGGAAGCCGTATGGAAGAGATTGCGGAGCAGACCTATACCGGAGCAGAGATCACACCGGGTATTGGAATATTTGATACCATCAATGATGCTGAGGTACAGTTAGAGGAAGGAAGAGATTATACAATAGCTTACCAGTCTAATACAAATGCAGGTACAGCTACAGCAGTTATTACATTCTGTGGCAACTATACAGGTTACTATGATGCGATCAAAGATACCTATTACAACAGCTATCAGAAGACCTTCCAGATCGTACCACGAGACATTGCAGATGAGAACATCATCATTGAGTCAATAGACGATCAGGAGTATGATAAAAATCCAAAGGAACCGGAACCGGTCATTACGTTTGGTGCAACAACATTAGTAAAAGGCGTGGACTACACACTGGAGTACAGTGAAAACCATACGGACAGTGGAACGGTAACGATCACAGTAACCGGAATTAACAACTTTAAGAACACAAGAACAACAACCTATCAGATCACGCCGAAGTCCTTAGATTCAGCAGATATCCAGGTAGCTGCCATCGATAATCAGAATTATACCGGAAGTAACGTAGTACCGGATGTAACAGTAACTTATGGAACCACAGTACTGAAAAAAGGTGTAGATTATCAGTGCGAAGCGGGAACAAATACCGTAAAACCGGGAACTGCAACCGTGATTATCAAAGGTATTGGAAACTATGGCGGACAGGTGACAAAAGACTTCAAGATCATTGGAAATCTGGAGTTAAATGGACATATAGAAACCATTGCATCACAAGCATATACCGGAACCACGATCAAACCGACAGCAACCGTGACCTTTGGAGGCTCCAAGCTGATACAGGGAACCGATTACAACATCGATTGGAACAATAACATTGAAGTAGGAACTGCAAATGTAACCATTACAGGAACCGGAGTTTATAAAGGAACCATTCGTGGAACTTTTAACATTGCATATGATCTTGCGGCAAACGGAGGAAATAAAGTAGAAACAAATTCGATTGCTGATGAATATACCTATCAGGGCAGTGCAATTACACCGGTCACACAGGTTTCCTATAGTGGTCAGATAATGACAGAGGGAACGGATTATGTTCTGACTTACAGCCAGAATACGAATGCAGGAAATGCACAGATTACAATTTCCGGAATTGGAAACTATATGGGAAGTGTAAGCAGAACATTTAAGATTGTAAAGAAAAATCTGACAAACTGTACCTACTCTGACATAGATGGTTTTGATTATGACGGCACGGAAAAGACACCACCTGTAACCATCAAGAACGGAACACGGACATTGTCACGCGGAACAGACTATACGCTTCAGTACAAGAACAATAAAAATGCAGGTGTTGGTCAGGTGATCATTTCCGGAGCAGGCAACTACTCGGGAACAGTCATCCGTTACTTTAACATCAACGTATTGCAGCCGACCGGTCTGCGTATGGAATCCAGTAAAGCAAACAGCGTGAAACTGGTATGGAATTTTAGCGGAAAAGCAACCGGATATGAGATCTACCGCAAGCAGAGCGATGGAAAATACAAGAAGATAGCAACAACGAAAAAGACTACATATACCAATAAAAAGCTGGCACCGTCAACTTCTTACAAATACAAAGTAAGAGCCTATGTAAAGGGCAGTACGGGAACGGCATATGGAAGTTTTACCAGTGTGGTAACGGCAAAGACAACACCGGCAACGCCAAAGGTAAAAGTTACCTCACCAAAGACAGGACAGGTAAAAGTAAAATGGAAAGGTCTTGCTTCTGCATCCGGTTATGAGGTATACCGCAGTACTTCTAAAAACGGCAAGTACAAAAAGGTAAAGACCATCAACAAACGCTCAACAGTCACATATGTGAAAAAGCAGGTAAAGAGTAACAAGACCTATTATTACAAAGTACGTGCATTTAAGAGCAGCAAGGGTGTAAAGACCTATGGAAGTTACTCGTCTCCAAAGAAAATAAAAGTGAAGTAAAGATTTATGAAAAGAGAGTACAAGATTGGTGCATACGTTTTTCAGACATATGAGGAATATAGCGACGGGCTCGACGATGTAAATACGATACGTTACATCGTCGACAATGTCGACATGGATGATATGGATGTACTATTACATCTGTACGATTGGATGAAACAGGAAAAACTGGTTTTTAAAAGTCCGATAGGAGAGGCGTTTTTTTCAGATATTGTGGAGAGGGTTGCGACGCAGTCCCAACAGCAGCTAAATGAAGATAAAAAGATCGAGGACAAAAAAGAGACCACAGACAGACTACGGAAATACGGAGGAATCATCTGTGTCATAGCCGCGGTAATTTGTTTTGCAATTTACTTCGGAATAGAATATAGTAATTATAAAGGGAAAAAAGAAATAGAACATTTGCAGGATTTAAGGCAGACTTCTGTAAATGCACCAACAACCACACTTGAAAAAAAGGGTGACATTTCTAAAAAGCAGGAAAATGCAGAGGGTGAACAGGAAGAACTGCCGGACATTCTGCCGGAATATCAGGCAATATATCAGGAAAATCCGGAGTTCGCAGGGTGGCTGACCATACCGGACACCATCGTAGATTATCCGGTTATGAAGCCGAAAAACGATACTGATTACTATCTGGATCATACGTTTAGCGGCGAAGAGGACAAAAACGGTACGCTGTTTATAGACAGCAGAAATGACATTGTCCACCGTAGTACAAATATTATCATATATGGACACAACATGAAAAGCAGTGCCATGTTTGGCTCTTTAAAAAAATATCTGGACGAAGAATACTGGCAGTCGCATAAGACGATACAGTTTGACACGATCTATGAAAAAGGAACTTATATTGTAACAGCCGTATGTCTTGGAAAAGTAGAATATCAGGACGATGATGTGTTCCGATACTACGATTTTTTAAATGCAGAAAGTAAAAAGGAATTTAATGCATTTAAGAAAACTGTAGAAGAAAGTGCGGTATTAGCGGACAAAGAGCCGATCAAATATGGAGATAAACTTCTGACATTATCCACTTGCAATCAGTATGTGGAGAACGGAAGATTATATATAGTAGCAAAAAAAATAGAACAATAAAATTTCAAGGATGAAGGCAGGGCGATGAACATGAAAAGAAAGACAAAGAGAAGAGTGGGAATTTTTCTGGTAGTAGCTATGCTTGCGGTCATGATCTATCCGGCATTTTCTACAACAGCAGAAGAAGAGAGTGCAGGATTTATCATTGAAAACGGCGAGCTGACAGCATATACCGGAAGCGGCGGTGACATTACGATACCGGATACCGTTACAGGGATCAGTGATAATGTATTCAGTGGGAACACATCCCTTACAAGTGTAACGATACCGGGTTCCGTGATCAGTATTGGTTCGGGAGCATTTTCCGGTTGTACCAATCTGTATCGTGCAGTAGTACCGGCCAGCGTAGTGAATATTGGAAACAGTGTATTTGCAGGCTGTAGCAGTCTGTCCGATCTGACATTTTCCGCAAATGTGGGAGTGATTCCGGACATGGAATTTTATGGATGTGCAAGTTTGGCATCGGTGACAATTCCTGGAACAGTAACAAGTATAGGAGCAAGTGCATTTGAAAATTGTACTTTATTAGGAAGTGTGACCATTCCGGCAGCGGTAGATACGATTTCCGATACCGCATTTGCAGGCTGCAGTAATCTGAGCAGCATAGAAGTGGATGGTGGAAACGCTACCTATTCTTCTTATGACGGCTGCATCTATAATAAGACACAGACAAAATTATTATATTGCCCGGAAGGAAAGTACAGTGTGAAAATATCCGATAAGACATCTACATTGTCTTATGCAGCATTAAATGGCTGTTATGGAATTACAGAGGTAACTCTTCCTGCAAGTGTAACCGTGATTGAGGAGAATGCTTTTTCTAACAGCGGTGTGCAGACGATCACAATTCCATCCAGTGTTACGGATATCGGTTCACAGTCATCCTGGACACCACAGATGATCTATACCTATTCTAACAGTGCAGGAGAAAAATTTGCAGTAAACAATAACTATACATATGAGTTACTGGATTCACCGTCAAGTCCGGCAGATCCGAACGGAACAAATGACCCTGGTGTTGATGAAGATCCGGAACCAAGTGACGATCCGGGAACGACAGATAATAAGAATGATCCGACAACTCCGGCTGATAACGGTACAACAAATGCATCTTCGAATAATACACAGAGCAACGGAACAAGTGTGACCAGCACCTCTGGCAGTGTAACAGGAAGAAACCTTGCAGCAGGCGGTGTAAGATCAGCAAGTAAGTTTACGGCAAAAGAGCATGTATTAGATTCCACACCAAAGACAGGTCCGGAGATGAATGCAAAAGTAATACTCTGTATGGCAGTATTCTTTGTCGGCGTATATCTGATCATCAGCAGCAGAAAAGAAGAAGAGCAGACCGCATAAACATGTTCATTTTTCACAGGAGTTGTTCATAGAACGATGCAAAAGAATTTTATTGGGTATATTATATAGAAAGAAGAGGCAGAATCTCAGTAGATGAGAGCTGCCTCTTTTCGGATTTATGCAATCTTTCATGCCATTGAAACGCATTTGTAAAGAAAAAAATCTTGACAATCCGCCATTCTGCTTATATAATTATTTAGCGTGCATACAAATGCATAAATTGAAATCAAACTACAGGAGGTGAAAAACATGCCAACATTTAACCAGTTAGTAAGAAAAGGACGTCAGACATCTGTAAAGAAGTCTACAGCACCAGCTCTCCAGAAAGGTTTTAACTCTTTAAAGAAAAAACCTACAGATTCTGCTTCACCGCAGAAGAGAGGTGTCTGCACAGCAGTTAAGACTGCAACTCCTAAAAAACCTAACTCAGCTCTTAGAAAAATTGCCAGAGTTCGTCTTTCTAACGGAATCGAAGTAACAAGCTACATTCCGGGTGAAGGTCACAACTTACAGGAGCATAGCGTTGTTTTAATCCGCGGAGGAAGAGTAAAAGACTTACCGGGTACAAGATACCATATCATCCGTGGTACACTGGATACAGCAGGTGTAGCAAACAGAAAACAGGCTCGTTCCAAATATGGCGCTAAGAAGCCAAAAGACGCTAAGAAATAAGACTTAGCCATCAACAATGTATCACAAACAGAACTTGGTAAAAGTGTTGGAATGTAAGTTCACCTATTACGGATAAATTCGTATGAGAACTTTTCCCGCACGAACACAGAGAACGACACATGTGAGTACCGTTGAATTAATCGAAATCAAAAAAGATGATTAAGGAGGGAAGTACCGTGCCACGTAAAGGACATACTCAAAAAAGAGACGTTTTAGCAGATCCGCTGTACAACAACAAAGTGGTTACTAAGCTTATCAACAACATTATGTTAGATGGTAAAAAAGGTATCGCACAGAAGATTGTATACGGAGCATTTGAAAGAGTTGCAGAAAAGACCGAGAGACCTGCCCTTGAAGTATTCGAGGAAGCAATGAACAACGTTATGCCTGTATTAGAGGTAAAGGCAAGACGTATCGGTGGTGCAACATACCAGGTACCAATCGAAGTAAGACCGGACAGACGTCAGGCATTAGCACTTCGTTGGCTGACCCTGTATTCCCGCAACAGAGGCGAGAAAACAATGCAGGAGAGACTGGCAAATGAGATTATGGATGCAGCAAACAATACAGGCGCATCTGTAAAGAAAAAAGAAGATATGCACAAAATGGCAGAGGCAAACAAAGCTTTTGCACATTACAGATTCTAGTTTAAAAGCAGCTTAGTGAATCCAAGACGAAGTCGAAGAGGAACTTAGTGCAGAGGAAATTAAGGAGGAAAATCCCTTGGCTGGAAGAGAATATCCATTAGAGAGAACCAGAAACATTGGTATTATGGCTCATATCGATGCCGGTAAAACGACATTAACAGAGCGTATTTTATACTATACCGGTGTTAACTATAAAATTGGTGATACTCATGAAGGAACTGCAACCATGGACTGGATGGAACAGGAACAGGAAAGAGGTATCACGATCACTTCAGCCGCTACAACATGCCACTGGACAGAGCAGGAAAACTGCAAGCCAAAGGCTGGTGCATTAGAGCATCGTATCAACATCATTGATACTCCTGGACACGTTGACTTCACTGTTGAAGTTGAGCGTTCCCTGCGTGTATTAGATGGAGCTGTCGGTGTGTTCTGTGCAAAGGGCGGTGTTGAGCCACAGTCTGAGAACGTATGGCGTCAGGCTGACACTTACAATGTACCGAGAATGGCATTCATCAACAAGATGGACATTTTAGGTGCAGATTTCTATGGTGCTGTAGAGCAGATCAAAACCCGTTTAGGAAAAAATGCAATCTGTCTTCAGCTTCCAATCGGAAAAGAAGATGAATTCCAGGGAATCATTGACTTATTTGAGATGAAAGCATACATCTACAACGATGACAAAGGTGAGGATATTTCCATCGTGGACATCCCGGATGACATGAAGGAAGATGCAGAGCTTTACCATACAGAGTTAGTAGAAAAAGTCTGCGAGTTAGATGATGACTTAATGATGGAATATTTAGAGGGTGAAGAGCCTTCTGTAGAAGCAATGAAGAAAGCTTTAAGAAAAGCAACCTGTGAATGTTTAGCAATCCCTGTTTGCTGTGGTTCTGCTTACAGAAACAAGGGTGTTCAGAAATTACTGGATGCAATCTTAGAATATATGCCGGCTCCAACCGACATCCCTGCAATCAAGGGTGTGGATTTAGAAGGTAACGAGATCGAGAGACATTCATCTGATGATGAGCCGTTCTCAGCTCTTGCATTCAAGATCATGACAGACCCATTCGTAGGAAAATTAGCATTCTTCCGTGTTTACTCCGGAACATTGAACTCCGGTTCTTATGTACTGAATGCAACAAAAGGTAAAAAAGAGCGTGTTGGACGTATCTTACAGATGCATGCAAACAAGAGAGAAGAGCTTGATAAAGTTTACTCCGGTGATATTGCAGCAGCAGTAGGATTTAAGCTGACAACCACAGGTGATACGATCTGTGATGAAAAAGCTCCGGTTATCTTAGAGTCCATGGAATTCCCGGAACCGGTTATCGAGCTTGCTATCGAGCCTAAGACAAAAGCCGGACAGGGTAAAATGGGTGAGGCTCTTGCAAAACTTGCAGAGGAAGACCCGACATTCCGTGCTCATACAAATACAGAAACAGGACAGACAATCATCGCTGGTATGGGTGAGCTTCACTTAGAGATCATCGTAGACAGACTTCTTCGTGAGTTCAACGTAGAGGCAAATGTAGGTGCACCACAGGTTGCTTACAAAGAAACCTTTACAAAACCGGTTGATCAGGAATACAAATATGCAAAACAGTCCGGTGGTCGTGGACAGTACGGTCACTGTAAAGTTAAATTCGAGCCAATGGATGCCAACGGAGAAGAATTATTCAAATTCGATTCTACTGTTGTCGGTGGTGCAATCCCGAAAGAGTATATCCCGGCAGTCGGCGAAGGTATCGAAGAAGCAACACAGGCTGGTATTTTAGCAGGATTCCCGGTAGTTGGTGTTCATGCAACAGTATATGATGGTTCTTACCATGAAGTCGATTCATCCGAAATGGCATTCCATATTGCCGGATCTATGGCATTCAAGGAAGCTATGCAGAAAGCAAACCCTGTATTACTTGAGCCTATCATGAAGGTTGAGGTAACTATGCCGGAAGAATACATGGGTGATGTTATCGGTGATATCAACTCACGTCGTGGACGTATCGAAGGTATGGATGATCTTGGCGGCGGAAAAATCGTTCGCGGATATGTACCTTTAGCAGAAATGTTCGGTTACTCCACAGACTTACGTTCCAAAACACAGGGACGTGGTAACTACTCTATGTTCTTCGAGAAATACGAGCAGGTACCAAAGAATATTCAGGAGAAAATTATTTCTGAAAAAGGCAAATAAACCTTGAAAAAACCTGTTCTATTTTATATAATCAGAATCAGGTGAGTTAAAAATAAAAACAATAGCCCGAAGGGCATCAAATTAAGGAGGATATTCAAAATGGCTAAAGCTAAATTTGAAAGAACGAAACCACATTGTAATATTGGTACCATCGGTCATGTAGACCATGGTAAAACAACTTTAACAGCAGCTATCACAAAAGTACTTGCTGCAAGAGTTGCCGGAAACGAAGCTACAGATTTCGAGAACATCGATAAAGCTCCGGAAGAAAGAGAAAGAGGTATCACAATCTCTACAGCTCACGTTGAGTACGAGACAGAGAGACGTCACTATGCACACGTTGACTGCCCAGGCCATGCTGACTATGTAAAGAACATGATCACTGGTGCTGCACAGATGGACGGAGCTATCTTAGTAGTAGCTGCAACTGACGGTGTTATGGCTCAGACAAAAGAGCACATCTTATTATCCCGTCAGGTAGGTGTACCTTACATCGTTGTTTTCTTAAACAAATGCGATATGGTAGATGACGAAGAGTTAATCGAGTTAGTAGAGATGGAAGTAACAGAGCAGTTAGAGGAGTATGATTTCCATGATTGCCCAATCATCAAAGGTTCTGCATTAAAAGCTCTTGAAGATCCAAACGGTGAGTGGGGCGACAAGATCATGGAGTTAATGGACACAGTTGATGAGTTCATCCCAGATCCACAGCGTGCTACAGATCAGCCATTCTTAATGCCAATCGAGGATATCTTCACAATCACAGGACGTGGTACTGTTGCTACTGGTAGAGTAGAGCGTGGAGTTCTTCATGTAAATGAGGAAGTTGAAATCGTTGGTATCAAAGAGGAAGTTAAGAAGACTGTTGTAACAGGAATCGAAATGTTCCGTAAATTATTAGACGAGGCTCAGGCTGGTGATAACATCGGTGCATTACTTCGTGGTATCCAGAGAACTGAAATCGAAAGAGGACAGGTTCTTGCAAAACCAGGTACAGTAACATGCCATACAAAATTCACAGCTCAGGTTTACGTTTTAACAAAAGACGAGGGTGGTCGTCATACACCTTTCTTCAATAACTATCGTCCACAGTTCTACTTCAGAACAACAGACGTAACAGGTGTTATCGAGTTACCAGCTGGTACAGAAATGTGCATGCCTGGAGATAACGTAGAAATGACAATCGAACTGATTCACCCAATCGCTATGGAGCAGGGTCTTACATTCGCTATCCGTGAGGGTGGTAGAACAGTAGGTTCAGGACGTGTTGCTTCTATTATTGAGTAATTAAATACTATTCAGTAAATTCAAGGCTTTCCGAGATTTCTCGGGAAGCCTTTTTGTGTACAGAAATAATGAAAAAGGGGAGTGAATGGTGCCAAAACGGTGCCCAGAATAGTCTGTAAGATGTTTTATTGTAAAGTTTGGAATTGAGAATAGATAATATGTGAATAATCATATAAATAAATTGTTATTAGTGAGATGATGTGATAAAATTAAACAAACTGAGAAAGGAGGCAAAATATGTATTATTCGCCATTAAGATATCCTGGTGGTAAAGGAAAACTTGCACCATTTATGGAATTAATGATTAGAAAATTAAATTTGCAGGGTGGTACATATATTGAGCCATTTGCAGGTGGGGCTGGGATTGCTTTAGATTTACTGTTCAATAATTTAGTAAGCCACATAGTAATAAATGATTACGATAAAGCTGTTGCCTCTTTTTGGAAGGCTGTGTTAACGGATAACGATAGATTTATTGATAAAATATATAATGTTCCACTTAATATTAGTGAATGGGAACGACAGAAAAATGTAGTAAAGTTAGCTAATAGATATAGTTTTGAATTGGGTTTTGCTACATTCTATTTAAATAGGACTAATCGTTCAGGAATAATTAACGGAGGGCCTATTGGCGGAAAACAGCAAGACGGAGATTGGAAATTAGATGCTAGATTTAATAGAGAGGCATTAGCAGAAAGGGTTGCCGAGATTGGAAAAAGAAAAGCGAATATTTCGATTTACAATAAAGATGTAAAAAGTTTAATCATTAATTATGTGCCTAAGTATGGGAAAAAAACACTATTATATTTTGATCCACCATATTTTGAAAAGGGTAAACAGTTGTACATGAATTATTTTTCTTTGTCAGATCATGAGCGTATTGAACGTTTGATTAGAGAACATGTAAGTTGTAATTGGATGATTACATATGATAATGCCCCCGAAATAATGAGAATATATGATGGATATAATGTAAAACAATATGATTTGAATTATAGTGCTGCTAAAAAGAGGGTGGCCAGTGAATTGATTATTTTTCCTACTAATGGTTATTGTCCGACAAATACTGAGTTAGAAAAAGAGGATATATATATAAACTTACGATGAGAGGTTAACTAATGAGAATTATTGAGCAAATTGATATTAAGAAGTTTCGAGGATTAGAAGACGTTTCAATTAAATTTAATAAACCAGTTAATGCGATTATAGGAAAAAACGGTGCGATGAAAACAACTTTGCTTGGAATGTTGGCGCATCCGTTTACTTTGAAAACTGGATCAATGTCATCGGAACAGCCTCTTATTGGTGGAAAAGAATTTAATTCTCCTATGAGTGATAAATTTAAGTTTTCGGACAAATATGATATTCCTGGGGAACATCAGTGGTCATTACAAGTAAATACAAGAATTTATCCTAAACATGTTTACACATGTTTAAGTGAAAGACGGACAGATAACGGAAAACTTCGCTTTTGGTCTACAGAGGGACGTGAAAAGGATATGAACTATATCCAATGCCCTGTTATTTATTTGAGTATGAAAAGATTACTTCCAATGGGTGAAGAAAAAAGATTACAAGTAAATCCGTCTGAGTTGACGTTAGAGGAAAAAGAATTTTATATCAGAATGCATAATCAGATCCTTATTAGTACAGAGGTGATTCAAGAAGTTCAAGATATTTCTAGTGGAAACGGAAGCAATAAGCATACATTAGGACCTGAAACTGCAACAACAGATGCATGGACAATTTCAGCAGGACAAGATAATGTTGGTCGTATTATTTTAGCTGTATTATCCATGATTCGATTAAAGAAAAAATATCCGAATGAGTATAAGGGTGGAATAATTTGTATTGATGAGGTTGAAAGTACATTGTATCCGGCTGCACAAGAAAAAATGATTGAATTTATGTATGATTCAGCTCAAAAATATAATTTACAGTACTTTTTCACAACTCATTCAATGTCAGTAATAAATTTTCTTAAGACTGGTAAATATAATAATAGAAACAGTATTACGTATTTGCAGAAAGTTGGTAGAAAAATTATTGTGACAGAGAATCCGACATTAAGAGATATTGAAAACAATTTGAATGTTGCAGCTGGTAGAAAACAGTTATCCTCTCGCTTAAAGGTATATTGTGAGGATAATGTAGGGGTAATGTTCTGTAAAGCATTTTTGCCTAAAAATGTAAAAGATAAGGTGGAATTTGTTACAGGAATGGATTTATCATGGTCTGTGTATAAGACAATGTATCAGCATAAAGTACCTGAATTCCTTAATAATATTATTGTACTTGATGGAGATGTAAAAAATCCAGATCAAGGATGGAATAATTATCCACATAATAAGAATTTTGCATTTTTACCGACAATGTTAGCCCCAGAACGAATGATTTATGAAATGCTATTTGGAATGGATGAGACAGATGAGTTTTGGGATAATTCATTAAGTGGATATTCTAAAGATGTATGTTTCAGGGATTATCCGAATCAATTGTCGGAAATAGATGACATTAAGGATTGGTTCGAGGGACAAAAGGATAATGCTGGTAGATCATATTCTAAATTCTTAAAGGAATGGAAAAAGAGAAATCCACATGAAGTAGAGAAATTTGTTCAGGAGTTTATTAGGGCATATGATTATGTTGCTGTGAAGACAGGCTTTGAAACTCTTGGTGATGAGGAACAATAGTCAAAAATAATATTGATTTAAAGGTAAAAATAGCTCCAGTGAACGCCAGAGCGTACTAATGATATTTTGTGAGGAGTTTCGTTACAATCAATTTTTTTATCTTTACGAAGTTTTTTCATTTGTTGATTATAAGTTAGAAAAGATTTATCGTTTGCCATATATCTTATCTCCTTGTAGCGTATATCCCTAATATCTTAATGATAGCATTTATGTTATGAAATTACCATTTCTTAATCTGTTTTACCTGTGCGGCTCGTTTAGGGGTTCTGTGATACTGCGACTTAAAATGGTATCGTTTCCATTACTTTTTTTGTAATAGTCCGGAAAAGGACTTGCAAAGCATACATCATTCACGTCAATCTAAATGTATTTGTCAGTCGAAGTACATAAGCAGGTAGTGGAATTTAAAATTTTATTTTAGAACTATTTAATTATCTTAACATTTTACAGATGATATGATAAAATCATCCTGAACAATATAAGGGAAGAATAAGCAATACTTTAGGGACATGATAAGAAAAAAATAGAATCCTACCCTACCCCCCCCAGGAGGACAACATGGTAAAACAAGACTACCTCATGCGTCTCATCCACGAGATGGTACGCACAATCATTAAATTAATATTTAACATTGACGAAAAGACAGTGGATATAGAACAGGAGCTGAAGGAAACACCAGACCTCTATATAAGACTGGTGAGACTGGCGGATGCCGGAAAGATAAACGAAGCGGAAAATCTGCTGTATGAACAGTTAGAAAACGGACAGCCAGAGTACTTAAAGGCGGCACTTGGATTTTATGACCATTTGAACGACTATACGGAAGAATTTTTAGACAAAGCCGATTTTTCAAGGGAGGAGATCAAGAGTGGATTGGTCAGTGTCCTGAGAATGTATGGATATGAAGGAATGACAGGCTTACTGATGTAGATGGAACGCTCAAATAGCTGACTTGAAAATTAATTCCGGTGAAGAGAATGCTGGGATTTGGAAATTCATTTTATGCAGCACGAAATGCCTGACTGACAAGTACGAATGTCTATGGATATTACACAGACATACAGGTAGAGCAGGGCATGACTTTCAACATGGGAGATTTGTTCCAGTATTCTCAGTATAAGAATAATAAATATATCAAGGGCGGATATCTCTCAGACCTCTCTAGTGGAGTATCCTATAAGAGCAGTAATAAAAATGTGATCACGGTCAGCTCTAAGGGTGACATTACCGTAAAGAAGACCGGTAAGGCAGTCATTACTACAAAGTACAAAGGAATTCCTGTTAGTACAACGATCACAGCAGTAAAGAAAAACGGTCTGAAATCAAATAAATACAGCAGTCTGCGTTTAAAAGCAAAGAATGTTGCAAAAGTATATGGTAATGGTATTACATCAAAGAACCGTTATAAATTAGCACAGGCAGTTATGACATGCCAGAATGCTCGTTGGGCTGTCACAGGGGAATATATCAGTCAGACAGGATTTGTTTCTTATTACTCCGTACAGACCGGAAGTGCTCATCGTTTAGTTGCACCGGAAATGATAAAGGCAGCAAAGATCAGTTCAAAACTCAGTGAGTATGCCTATAACAATAATCCGGTTGGAACAAAAGCAAGTAAGAACTTTAAGATTACAAGTGTGACTGCAAAGAAAAACCGTGAAACACTTACGATCAAAACAAATAAAAAACTAAATGATACACAGGTATTTGCAATTAAGTATATCTATATCAATGACACCTATCTTCAGAATGATAAAAAAGCAGTGTTTAATGTATATGTCAAAGATACAAAGACAGGACATTACTATCGTGGTACAGCATATGCAAAACAGGGCAGCAATCAGATCAGCGTAAGAATGGATTACCTCAAGCTGAAATCAAATACAAAATATCAGGTATATTACATGGTCAATGACAAAGGCTGGGCACAGGGAAAGACATTTACAGCAAAATAAAATATAAGAAAAGGGGCTGTGTAAACAGCCTTTTTTCTATATACAGGCGTGGAAAAGAAGATGAGTAAAAAGACAGGAACAAAAAAGAAACAAACCAAACACAAAGAAAAACAACAGGGATTTAACGATTTACTGATACCAATGTTACTGATCCTTTGTATTATGCCGTTTATTGTAAGACTGGCACTCTATTCCTGCGGATATGCAAAATATCCGTGGTATTCGGATGAGGATGTGATTATGGATCTGTACAGTTATTACCGTTGTTATTTTTTTGAAGTAGTTGCAATTTTTACGGCGGCGGTACTGGCATTTCGGATCGGACTGTTTCCGGAAAACAGAAAAAAAATGAAAATATTTATCCCGTTGGCAGTGTATGCGGGAATGATACTGCTTTCGACCCTGTTATCCGTAAATATGGGAGCGTCATTTACCGGAAATTTTTATCAGTTCCAGGGCGTACTGGTTCTGTTGGGATATCTGGTATTTTGTCTGTATGCCTATCAGGTAATGGAGCAGGAAAAAGACTATAAAACCATCTGGTATGGGATCGTAGCAGTATTCATAGTCATGGCGGTGCTTGGAATATTTCAGATAGCAAAAAAAGATCTGTTGGATTTTGCATGGATGCAGCGGTTGGTGATGTCCAAAGAACAGTTTGCAGAGTATGGCGGCACGTTAGAGACTATTTTTAGCGGAAACAACGTGTTCTTAAGTCTGTATAATCCGAACTATGCAGGTGTATTTCTGACCATGTTCGCACCGGTTTTTGCAGTGATGTGCAGCAGTGAAAAAGAGAAAAAGAAGAAGATTTTCTACGGGATATTGTGTGCAGGATGTCTGATCCTGATCTGGTTTACCTACTCCCGCTCCACATTTTTTGTATTGCTTGTGGCATTAGTCGTAGGATGTATCCTTTCTAAGGAGAAGATCGGGAAACTGATGAAATATATTTTGCCGGGAATCCTTATTTTAGCGGTAGTATTTGTAGGAATTGACAAAATCAATGATTTTCACTATCTGTCCAGATGGAAGGAAGATACACCAAAGACGAAGTTAGAGCGCATGATCACATCCAAAGACGGAGTGGAGCTTTGCTATGATGGAAAGGAATATCTCATCACCTTAGAGGATAAAAAAGCGAAAATTTACGATAAAAAAGGCAGAGAAACCGACATCAAAAAAGTGGAATATTCTGCGAAAATGGCAATAGCAGAGTATGACGAAGAAAAATACATAGACGTATATCTCTGCAACCAGACATTTACGTTTGGAAAAAACAGCAAGGGGTATTATTACCGGACAGAGAACGGAAAAGAGACACAGCTTACCGACATTCCAAAAGTCGATGCGGGCGGCAAAGAATATTTAGGTTCGGGACGAATTTATATTTGGAGTAGAACCCTGCCGATCTTAAAAAAATATATCGTTGCAGGAAGCGGACCGGATACATTTGCAGAAGTATTTTCACAGAACGACTATGTTGGAAAGGCAATTTATGCTAACAATCCGGCACGGGTGATTGAGAAACCGCATAATGACTACCTGATGCAGTGGGTACAGAATGGCTTCTTAGCACTTGTGGCAATGATAGCATTTTATGTACTCCTGTTAAAAAAATGTGGAACGTTTTATTACAAACGTGAGTTGTCAGATATGAAGACACGACTGGGACTGGGATGTTATCTGGGATGTATCTGTTATCTGGCAGGCAGTCTGTTTAATGACAGTACACTGTATACAACACCGGTGTTCTGGATTTTTGCCGGAATCGCACTAGCGTCAGCATATGAGGTGGAAAAATAAAACCAAGAATCAAACAAGGGGATATCAGCATGAAGACTTCGGAAGAATTACGCAATCTGTTAAACAGGATCGACCATAAAGGTTATCCGGCATACAAAGATACAAAAGGGCAGTATCAGTTTGGAACCTATGTGCTGTCCATTGACCATGTGCAGGGAGATCCGTTTGCGTCTCCTTCCAAGGTCAGTGTTCACATCGACGGAAAACAGGCGGGATTTGATGCCTGTTTGTATGACATAACCTTCAAACGGATTGCACTGCAGGATCATCTGTTACGAAAAATTGCGACAAATATCAGGGAATATTCCTTTAAGGCAAAGGGTTCCGGGAAGAGTGGACTGATCTCTGTTACCCGGCCGGGACAGGAAATCTTAAATCGCAGTGCATGTGTCATTCAGCCGAAAAACGGAGATCTGGTGGTACGGATGGAGATCGGATTTCCGGCAAACGGAAGAACCATCAATGCGAGAGAATTAGAAAAGATTTTATTCGATTTTCTGCCGGTATGCATCAAAAAGACAATGTATCAAAGATCATACCGGAAAGAAGAGTTAGAGCAGGTGGTAGATCTAGCCATAGATCAGAATTATATCCGGGAAGAACTGAAAAAAAGAGGTCTGGTGGCATTTGTAGCCAATGGAGCGGTTCTTCCGAGAAAATCCGGAGTTTCCATGCAGCCGATGAAGGATGCCGTTTCTTTTGTGTCGCCAAAATCCATGGAAGTGACGATGGAACTGCCACATCATGGAACTATCAAAGGAATGGGGATCAAAAAAGGAATTACTCTGATCGTCGGGGGTGGATATCATGGAAAGTCCACACTGTTAAAGGCATTGGAGTCAGGGGTATATAACCATATTGCCGGGGATGGACGGGAGTATGTGATCACGGACGACAGCGCAGTCAAACTGCGGGCAGAAGATGGACGGAGTATTCAAAAAGCAGATATTTCCATGTTTATTCAGAATCTTCCGAATGGAAAAAATACAACGGAATTTTATACGGAGGATGCCAGTGGAAGCACCTCGCAGGCGGCAAATACCGTAGAAGCAATGGAGGCGGGATCAACCCTGTTTTTGATCGATGAAGACACCAGTGCTACGAATTTTATGATCCGGGATGAACTGATGCAACGAGTGGTCAATCGGGAAGAAGAGCCGATCATCCCATTTATTGACCGTGTAAGCGAACTCTATGAAAGAGAGGGGATTTCCACGATTTTAGTCGCCGGAAGTTCCGGCTCCTATTTTCACAAGGCAGATACGGTGATTCAGATGAAACAATATCTTCCGGTGGAAATTACGGATTTTGCAAAAAAAGAGGCAGAGCAGTTTCCATTGGTATTAGAGCATATTGCAGAGGCAAAGCTGCCATCGTTTGAACGGATTGTGAAGCGGGACGTTGCTTTTCAAAAAGAGAATCGCATCAAAATGAAGGCATTGGGAAAAGAAGCAGTTTCCGTTAATCGTGAAGAGGTGGATCTGCGTCTGGTCGAACAACTTACAGACCATGAACAGTTAGAAGCGTTAGTGCAGATCTTAAAATATATGAAGCTGCATATGTTTGACGGAAAACGCACGCTGCAGGAAGCAGTGGAGGAACTGTATACAGCTATGCAGAAAAAAGAATTTGCAGCATTTTGCACGGGAGGTATACCGGGAAATCTTGCACTTCCGAGAAAACAGGAAATCTATGCGGTGCTAAACCGCTGTAGAGGATTGTTAAAGATCGAATAAGAATCATATGAACATAGGTAAGATTATATTAGGAATTCAGGTGAAGAAATTTTGAAACCAAAAGTAAAAGCACAAAAGCTGGATATACACGGTATTTCCGAAAAGCAGAACGTTTTCCACAATTATGATGGCGTATCCGCTCAGTTTGTCCATTACGGCAGTGCTGATGTTTATTGCACTGCTATGGTACCGACCGTCGAAAAAATATGCGGCTGGTAAGGCATAGTTAGAAAAATGTGTTATAATGCCCTTATGAATAAACAGGAAATTTACAATTATTTAAAAGAACAAAACATCTGGCACGAGGTGACAGAACACAAAGCAGTATTTAATATGGAGGAGCTCGCCGAGGTGGATATTCCGTACCCGGAGGCTGATGCAAAGAATCTTTTTGTACGCGATGACAAGAAAAGAAATTACTATCTGATCACAGTGAAGGGAGATAAAAGGGTAGATTTAAAAGAGTTCAGAAAGAAAAATAACACGCGTCCTTTGCGTTTTGCATCTGAAAATGACTTAATGGACATCCTGGGACTGATACCGGGGGCGGTAACACCGCTTGGAATCCTGAATGATGAAGAGAGAAAAGTGCAGGTGTTTTTAGACAGAGAGTTTTTAGAAGGACGAAAGCTGATCGGAGTCCATCCAAATGAGAATACGGCAACCGTCTGGTTAAAGACAGAGGATTTACTCGATATTATAAAAGAACATGGCAACCCGGTACAGGTTTTAGAACTTTAGTTAAAAGAAGATTTGATTTTTGAGGTACAAAAAGATGAGTCACGATGGCATTGAAAAAGCAAAATTAGAGGATTTGCCGAGGATACTTCAGATCTATGCATCTGCCCGGAAATTTATGAAGCAGTCAGGCAATCCCAAGCAGTGGGGAGACAGTTTTCCGCCGGAAGATCTGCTGGCAAAGGATATCGAAAAAGAACAGCTTTACGTTGTAAAAGATGATACCGGTATTCATGGAGTGTTTGCTTTTATCATCGGAAAAGAGCCGACCTATGAAAAGATAGAACAAGGAGCATGGATTTCTGATACAGAGTATGGAACACTGCATCGTGTTGCAGGAGATGGAACGATTCATGGTATTTTTGATAAGATCGTAGATTTTTGCGGACGGAAAATAGAACATCTGAGAGTAGATACGCATGAACAGAATCGGATTATGCAGCACCTCATCAGCAGAAATGGATTCCAAAAGTGTGGGATCATACATGTTTTAGATGGAACACCCCGAATTGCTTATGAGAGGCTAAAAGAATAATGTTACATATACAAAAACCACAGCAGGATATTACGGTGCAGTTAGAACAGGGAAAAATCCTTCCACTGGTATTCCGTCTTACAATACCTGCTGTTATTGCGCAATTAATTACATTTTTATATAACATCGTAGACAGAATGTACGTTGCCAGAATTGATGGCTCCGGAATGGATGCATTGGCAGCGCTGGGAATCGTTTTACCGATTACACTGATTATTCAGGCATTTGCAAATCTCGTTGGACTTGGCGGTTCTCCGCGAGCCGGTATCAAACTGGGTGAAGATAATTGTAAGGAAGCCAATCGCATTTTTAATACGGCATTTTTCATGTTGCTGGTGCTTGGAATCTTGATTGGCATGGTTACTTTTCTGTTTTCTAAACAGATCGTGCTGCTCTTTGGATGTCCACCCAGTGCTGTCGGATTTGCTACTGCCTATTTGAAAATTTATTCCTGTGGTACGCTTTTTGTCATGCTGGCACAGGGGTTGAATCCGTTTATACTGACACAGGGATATTCATTTATTGCAATGAGTGCTGTTTTAATCGGTGCAGTCATCAATATTGTGTTGGACCCAATTTTTATTTTTACTCTACGGATGGGAGTTCGCGGCTCCGGTCTGGCAACAATTTTCTCGCAATTTTGTTCCTGCATCTGTATTATTTGCTTTTTCTTCTCTAAGAAAAGTCTGTTTCACTTTTCTGTTAAGGATATGCAGATTTCTTTTGCAAGAATTGCCAATATTGTGTCACTTGGTTTTACTCCGTTTATTATGACACTGACAGAATGTGCCATCCAGATTGTTTTTAATATCAATCTTAATCGTGCTACGGGAGGAAATAAGGATTATACGGCTGCATTGACGGTTATGCTCAGTGCATTACAACTGATTTCTCTGCCGTTAAACGGTCTTGGGAATGGAATGCAACCGTTTGTTAGTTACAATTACGGAAAGGGAAATGCAGAGCGATTAAAGCAGGGCATCCAATATGTGACGGTAATTGCCTTTATTTTTGCGGTATCTATCTGGTCGGTTTCGCTTGCGGTTCCCCAGATGTATGCATATATATTTTCGTCCAGTGAATCAGTTACGGGTATTGTGAAACATTATACGCCGTTTTTTTTGATGGGTTCCATTATGTTTTTTGTACAGATGACCCTGCAAAATATCAATGTTGCTCTCGGTCAGGCAAAATCTGCCCTGTTACTTGCGGTCATCCGGAAAGTTATTATTTTGATTCCACTCTGTTTTGTGCTGACGCATTTTCTGGGCTTTAAGGGTGTATACATGTCCGAGGGAATTGCCGATCTTGTGGCGGGAATCATTACTGCGATAGTAATATTTAAGACATTTCCAACAATCTTTCGGGAGCGTGAGATAGAGGTAAAAGAGAAGATGCAAATAAGGTGAAATATATGAGTGGGATAGACGGAGATATGGTATGAAAAATCATTACATCACATCATTTGTACAAAGTCTGAAGCAGTTACAATTTTAGGATATTGCAAACCGGATTCCAGAAAATCTTTATCCCCTGTCAGCAAAATATCGGCATTGGCATAAATGGCAGCCCGAAGAATGGGACGGTCATTCACATACCAACCCATGATTCGGATAGCTTACAGCTTTGGTAAAGGCCTGGTAAGGAGTTCCCTTATGATTTAATGCGGCAGAAATTAGAATATTAGTATCAATTAGAACGTTCATTAAACCTCACTTTCTGCGCGTACTTCTTTTACTAAGTCCATGACTGCATCCTCGGATGTGAGTTCTGCTTTTGCTGCTTCTCCGGTCATCTGTGCCTGGAGCATCTGCATTGCATAGACTGCGGAATTGATTAGACGGACATTTCCGTTTTCGACAACAAAAGTAACTCTGTCGCCATTTGAAACCCCCAGAATTTCTCGGATATCTTTTGGAATAGTGATTTGTCCTTTTGACATGACCTTAGCGCTATCTATAAATGTATTAGTTGCCATTAAAACACCTCCATTTTAAAGTATGAAAAGTAGGGAAATTCGTACTTATATTATATGCTGTATCTTTATAATTATCAACTATTTCTACAGCATTATATGAAATTTTATATTTTTTTATAATAGTATTTGTAAA
>ULVO01028837.1_pt1 | contig 25585 bp, 20 predicted proteins | sample 1959521 | NCBI WGS metagenome assembly ULVO01 (sample SAMEA4835788, study PRJEB28245) | human gut metagenome | biome: gut microbiome; material: fecal sample | place: Denmark | collected 2008
GTTTCCGTCTTTAAGTATCGATACGGCCACCAGTGCTTCGCGTGGCTCGTCCATGCTGAAGAAGTCGTTTTGCCAAAGAAACGGCAGCAGCATTGCCATGGCTATGACAACAACTGCGATGAGGGGAATGTTTTTCCCGAATGTTTTCATAATATATCTCAGTTTTCCTTTTTGGTTGTTCGGTATGCTCCGTTATTAATGCTCATAAGGGCATAAGCCGGCATAATGAAAGACTTTTATTCATGATGTCGGGCTTTTATAATATCGTGCAAAGATACAGTAAAAGAAGGAGCGCAGCAAATTTTGAAGTTTCAAAATGCCGCGCTCCACAGTGTATGAAAATTATTACAGATTAAGTTTCATGCCCGCTGCAACAGTTGCCCGAGGCATTGTGAAACCTTTATTTATCTCGTATTTCTGTGCGAGGAGGTTCTCACCTCTCACATACAGATGCAGTGCCTTGCCCACGCGCAGGCTTGCCGTGAGGTGCCAGAGGGCGGCGTGCGATGTGTCGTCGGTCGATTCGCTGGTGAGCAGACCGGCAAAATACATCAGTCCGGTGTTCAGGGTGAGTCGGTTAAGGGTGTATGTCGCGCCGGCATACAGCTTGTGCTCGGGTGCGCCGGTGATGTGTGCGCTCGTGTGAAGATAGCTGTAGTTGGCGTTGACGGTGAGGTTCTGCGATGCGCGCAGCGCCATTTCGGCCTCCACACCGCTGTTCTCCGTCTTGCCGGTGTTCATGTTCAGCGGTCGTCCGTCGGTGAATACGGTCGTTATGAGGTTGTCGGCCTTGAGGTAGAACACGTTCACTCCGGCCTTCAGACGGCCGTCCATGAACCGCTGCGACCACGACAGCTCGTAGTTGGTCATACTTTCCGCCTCCAGATCGGGGTTCTTAGGATTGAACATATACATATCCTTTATGGTCGGATTGCGGAATCCGCGGCTCACCATTGCCCTTATCTCGGCGTCGGACGAGAGTCGGAACGACAGACCTCCCTGCGGTACGAGCTGTGTGCCCGAGCGCGAATGATGGTCCACACGCAGTCCTGCTCCTGCCGTGAGCCACGGCGTTATGTCCTGTCTGAAGTCCACATATCCGGCGAATTCGTCCTGCGTCTTGTCGGCTATCACCTTCTCTGCGCCTCCCTCAATGGCCCTGTTCCAAGCCTTTCCGCCGAAGTGCTGGTAGTCGAAACCCACCGTTGTGCGGTTGCCTTCGAAGAGTTCCATACTCTGATAGAGCGATACTCCCGCCATGACATCGTCGTGCAGATATAGCGATGTCTGCGGACTCTCGTCGGCGGTGTGGCCGTCGTTTATGTTGTGATGGCCCCAGTTGTAATACACCCGCAGCGCTCCTGAGGTGCGGTCGTAATCGTTCACCAGCGCAAGGGCGGCCGTTCCGCGTGTTATCTTCATGTCGTTGTCTATCAGCGGAGCCGATACCGTTCCGGGGTTCGAGCTTTTGAAGTAGGTCACATTGGCCTCGCCGCTCGCCTTCCAGTTGTCGTTGAATGTCCATACGGGCCTGATGAATCCGGCGAACTGCTCAAATTGCGAGTTGGGACGGTGCCCGTCGGTGCGGCTGTAGGACAGTGCGGCGGCGTTGGAGAATCGTCCCGACTTCACCTCGTTGCCCACTTCGCCGTGCAGCGAACCGTACGATCCGCCCTCGAGTGATATGTCTGTCCTTACGCCGTCGGCTTTTGCCTGTCGCGTAACGATGTTCATCACGCCGCTCATGGCGTTCGAACCGTAGAGCAGTGAGGCCGGTCCGCGCAGCACTTCCACGCGTTCCGCCGTCATGGTGAGGCACGCGTCGGGTATGGGATGGCCGTAGAGGCCCGCATACTGCGGTTGTCCGTCCACGAGAACAAGCATGGACGCACCGCTGCCGATGCCGCGCAGCTTTATCGAACCCGCCGCTCCGGTGGACACTCCGTAGCCCATCACTCCGCGGCTCGTGACGAACAGTCCCGGTACAAGCTCGTTGACTGTGGGCAATACCGACTCGCGGAAGTCGGCCGTGAGCTGTTTGCGGCTGACGGTGGATATGGTCATGGGCAGATGTCGCACGTCGGTGGTGTTGCGTGTACCCGTGACCACCACCTCGGCGATGTTCTGCCTGATGGAATCATTGAATACAGTTGTTTCGGCACCGGCCGCCGCCGATGCCATGAGAGCCATGCAGATTGCCGTCAGTCTCATAGCTTCTGTTTTAATCTTTCAACAAGTTGGTCTATCTCGTGCAGGCGTGTCGGGATGTCGATGCGTTGCGGGCAGTGCGGCACACATTGTCCGCAGCCTATGCAGTGGTTGGCCTGGCGCTCCTCATCCACGGCGCGGTTCTGTCCGATGATGAACTCGCGGCGGTAGCGTGCGTAGTTCGGGTCGCGCTTGTCTTCGGGCAGCCGCTCCTCGCTCTTCACGAGATTGTAGTGTAGAAGTACGCCCGGAATGTCAACACCGTATGGGCACGGCATGCAGTATTTGCAGTCGTTGCACGGTATGAGCATGAACGTCAGTATCTTCTTCGCTATCTGCTCGAGGAAGTCCTCCTCCTCTTCTTTCAGCGGAACGAGCGGACTGTACGTGAGCAGATTGTCCTTCAGATGCTCCATATAGGTCATTCCGCTCAGCACTGTGAGCACGCGCGGCTTGCTGGCAGCATATCTGAACGCCCACGACGCCACCGTCTTCTCCGGCGCGCGCTGCTTTATCTCCACGGCAATCGGCTCAGGTACGTTGGACAGACGGCCTCCGAGCAGCGGTTCCATCACCATAACGGGAATCTTGCGCTTGTCGAGTTCGTTGTAGAGATACTCGGCATTGGTGTTGCTGTCGTTGATGTCCTTGGCGTGTTTCCAGTCAAGATAGTTGAGCTCAATCATCACAAAGTCCCACTTATATTTGTCGTGGTTGGCCAGAAGATAGTCATACACGCTTACGTCGCCGTGGTAGGAGAATCCCAGATGGCGTATGCGTCCCTTCTCGCGCTGCTCGAGCAGCCAGTCGAGAATGCCGTTGTAGATGAACCGGCGGCGGAATTCCTCCATGCCGCTTCCACCGATCATGTGGAGCAGATAGAAGTCGATGTAATCCACCTGAAGCTCTTTGAGCGAGTTCTCGAACATGGCTATCGACCCTTCGCGCGTCTGATTCTCTGCCGCGAAGTTCGACATCTTGGTGGCTATGAAGTAAGAATTGCGCGGATGACGGCTCAGAGCGATGCCCGTAGCGCGCTCCGACATGCCCTGACAGTACATTGGTGACGTGTCAAAATAGTTCACACCATGCTCTATGGCATAGTCGACGAGGCGGTTCACCTGCTCCTGATCGATGGGCGCGTCGGCGTTCTCGCGTGCCGATCCGCGCTCTTCTGACGGCAGACGCATCATTCCGTAGGCGAGTATCGAGACCTTCTGACCCGTCTTCGGGTCGGTGCGGAAGGTCATCTTACCCTTCGGCGGTTCCACCTGATTCTTGTAGTCGTCTTCTGTCGAGAGGTCCTTCTCCTTGCATCCCGTCATTGCCGCCGTAGCCGTGGCAGCCGTTCCGCCCATGAGTTTGAGGAATCCCCGTCGTGATATCTTGTCTTTTATGTTAGTCATATATGTTTCTTTATTGTGTGTTGACAATTATTTGTGTCGGTGATGTGCGTGTGCTCATCTTCTGCGGTGCACCTCGTGACCCTCCACGTAGATTGCCGGGAACGGCCGCGAAGGACAGAGATTCTCGCACGCTCCGCATCCGATGCACATCTCTTCGTTGACCACCGGTATCTTCAGACGCGCTTTCTTCTCGTCCTTGTGCTCTTCCTCCTGTGCCTCGGGATAGAGAGGCACCATGGTGATGGCACCCACCGGGCAGTGGCGCGCGCAGTTGCCGCAGGCCTGTCCGTCGGTTATCGGCACACAGTTCTTTCTTATCCACACGGCGTGACCGAAGTGTATGGCCGTCTTCTCGGCGCTCGTGGTGAGCTTGATGGCACCCGTCGGGCACACCTCAGAGCAGCGTGTGCATTCCGGACGGCAGTAGCCGCGCTCGTAAGACATTTCGGGCTGCATGAAGGTGTCGAGCTTTGTGGATGGCCGCAGCACGTCGTTAGGACACTCGGCGACGCACAGCTGGCACGCCGTACAGTGCTGGGCCATGTGCCGTGCCGACAAAGATCCCGGCGGAGTGATGCGTGTCTGTCGCTCGGGGCTTACCTTTTTCTCTATCTTTGCCAGTCCGCCGTCCAGCTTAACCTTCTCCTCGGCTATGGCAGCCGATGCAGCCGCCGTCACCGCTCCTAAGAGGAAAGCGCGCTTCGAGGTATCCACCTTTGCGCCGCCTTCAGCCTTTGCCGCCTTTGCAACGGCCGGTTTGGGTTTGCGCGTGGTGTAGCTTATGGCGTCGAACTTGCATTTTCCGAGACAGTCGCCGCACGCCACGCAGCGGCTGTAGTCTATTTTATGGTTCTTGACATCAATGCATGCCGACTTGCAGTTGCGTTCGCAGAGGCGGCAACTGGTGCATTTGCTCTCGTCGATGCGTATCTTCAGCCACGAGAAACGCGATAAAAAGCCGAGCACCGTGCCCACAGGACAGATGGTGTTGCAGTAGGTACGGCCCCCGCGCCACGCCAGAACGGCAATGACAACGAACGACACCGCAGTCACGGCAAACGTAGCCCACGAGCGCACCCACACGTCGCGTTCATAGAAAGCGTAGCTGTCGAAACGCTCGGCTGCCATGGCCAGCAGGTTGTTCACACCTATATATATGGGTCGCAGCAGGTTTGCGGCCATGCGTCCGTAGCTGCTGTAGGGGGCGATGAGCGCCGCCAACGGCACCAGTCCCGCCACGAGCGTCACCACCATGAAGGCAAGCATGACGTAGCGCAGCCACTTCTTTTCGGGCGAATAGCTGTATTTGTTGCGGCGTCCGCGCCGTCCCAGGCGCGCGATGATGTCCTGCATGACGCCCAGCGGACAGATTACGGAGCAGTAGATGCGTCCGAAAATGAGCGTGAGCACGATGAGTGCCAGCACCACCAGTACGTTCAGCGCCAGCACGGCCGGCAGAAACTGTATCTTGGCAGTCCATCCGAGCCAGAAGCGCAGCGTGCCCGTGAAGTCGAGAAACAGCAGCGTGATGAGCACATAGAACACCGCTGCGAGTATTATTCTTGTCTTTCTCAGCATCTTTCAGTGGTTTTATGGTTTTCTGATGAGATAATATCCTCCGAATGTCTGGAGCAGAAGTCCCGGCACGGCGCGCACCAGGGAGGTGAGCACGCTGTGGTCGACGCTCATCATGGCGCGCTCTATGAGCAGACCGGCGAGCAGACAGCCTGTGGCCACACACGCCAGAGCGGCGGGCGTAACCCTGTCGGCCATGCGGCGGGCGAGGGCTGCCGACACCACGGCGAGCAGCACCGACTGCAACAGCATCGGCGGAAGCATTGCGCCGGCGGGGCGTCCGAAGAGCAGCGAGTTGGCGATGGGCGAGAGCACTGCGGTGGCAAGACCTACGGTGAGACCGTATTTGTAGGCTCCTATGAGTGTGAAGAAGAATATCGGCAGAAACATCTGTCCGCCGTAGGGTGCCAGATGGCACAACTGCGGCAAGGCTATGTTGCCGAGCACAAAGAGAGCGGTGAGCACATAGGTGCGCTGCTCTCTGAGTGAGAGAGTGTACAGTTTGGCTTCGTGTTGCATAATGTTATTGTATGGTTATGTTTATTTGTCTATGTTGACGAGCTGATATTTGCGGCTGCCCAGACCTATCTTCTCCGCGTGCTCTATGGTGTGTGTGCCGTGGCGCGACTTGATGCGCTCAACGAGCGGAGCGTTGTCGTTGCCCTCGCTTGGAGTCATGTTGAAGATGATGTCCACGCAAGCCTGGTCGAGAGCCACGGGGTCGAGCGATGCCAGAATGCCGTAATCCTTCAGCTTCACACTCTCAGGCTTCGACACGCAGTCGCAGTCCACCGACATGTTGTTCATCACGCTGATGTACAGAATGTTGTCGCCGAAGTAGTCGGCCACTGCCTGTGCGGCCGCAGCCATCGACTCGAGGAAACCGTCCTGATTCTGAGTGTGTCCCCAGACACCCTCCACCTTGTCCTGATAGCCCGCCGAGTGGATGTACGCCTTGCCGTTGGCAGAGGCCACGCCTATGCTCTGGTTCTTTATCACTCCGCCCAGGCCGCCCATGGGATGACCCTTGAAGTGGGCGAGGTTTATCATGAAGTCGTAGTTCTTCAGTCCCGTTCCCACGAGGTCGTACTTTATGTTGGTGGTGTCGCGCACCGGTATCTTGAACTCGCCCTTGGCGTCCATTATCTCCACCTTGGCAATCTTGGTGAATCCGTGTTCCTCAGCCACGCGCATGTGTTCCTCCGTGCTGCTGCGGCGTCCGCCGTATGCCGTGTTGCACTCTACGATTGTTCCCTTCACCTTTTTCACCAGCGGACCGATGAGCGAGGGCTGCAGATAGTTGGGGTTGCCGGCCTCGCCGGTGCTCACTTTCACTGCCACGCGGCCCTTTGCCTTGCGTCCGAGTGCCTCGTATATCTTTATGAGAGATTCGGGCGAGATGTCGCGCGTCACGTAAACCTTCGACTGCGCCATTGCGGCTGCCGACAATAATAATACAAGTGTGGAAAGCAAAAGTCTTCTGATCATATAGTTTTATTGTTTAAATGGTTTTGTCCGGTTTGTCAGGACGTCGTGTCCTTGTGTGGGCGTGTGTTGATATGTCGTGCCGTCGCCTGTCGTGCTGGTTGCGTCGCGGTGGCGGTGTGCGCTTTGTCAGATTGTTTCAGAATGAGACTGTTAAAGGTCTTATATGTTGACAAAGTTATGAAAAAAACGGAAATATCCGCATCTCGGATACAAAAAAATAGCGTTACGCCTTACTGTCTGTCATTCGGCGCACGGCGCGCCCTGTTGTTGCGTGCCGCTACGTGCCTTTCGTCGGTAAACTGTGGCGTGTGCACAGGGCTTGTCGCAAGGGCTGTGCACACGCTCGCAGATGTATGGCGGTAGAGTGGGGCTGCGCGTCGTGCGCAGCAATGTTACGCCCACGGTGCAAAGATATGCAAAAACATTGTCGGCGGCCGCAAAGATATTACGGAGAAATCAACCATTTTTACAGATATACGGTGCGCCATTCCGTTGCGCGGCTTGCAGGCGGACGAGGCTCGACCGGGCGCGGTGAGTCAGCCGGGCAGGCAGTGGCGGAACGGGCTTCATGACCCGTTTTTCTGCATATATATGCAATTTGAAAAGTAAAAAATCCTGACAAAATTTTTTCGCGAAATAGAAAACGGAGCGCGGTGAAAAGGGCTTTTCCGGACGTAATTTTCTTTATCTACCCGTATGATTCCCGCTTCCGAAAGGCACGAAAAATCGGTCGGTTTTGCGAAATGGGCTTTTTCGCACCCTGAAACGGGCCATATCAGAGCACGATATAGGGCATATCGCAGCACGAAATGGGCCATTTCGGACTGCAATATGGGCCATTTTGCAACGCGACATTGAGACCGTCGGATTGCCGTAAAGCGCAAACCGCTGACTGACAACCACTTGCGCAAACCGCTCAAAACTCGCGTATTTGCGGCCAAAAGTTTTGCGGCGCGAAATAAGTGGCTTAATTTCGAGTTGAGGGTGAATATTTATGCAAAACCGATTTGCAGAACTGTATATTTATACATTATCGTCGTCGGCTTTACCTGTTGCCTGTCCGTGGATTGGCGTTGCGCGACGAAATACGGCGGTAGCGCACCTGTCGTGATGCGACGGACGGGGCACAGGGATGTGGACGGCGGATGCGTGCAGGCTGACGCGAAATGAACGGCCTGTAAACACATTCCGGACGGGGCGAGTACTAAAATCTGTTTGATATGTCGAATGATTTTAAAAAAAGTATATACCTTATTTATAGAGGTATATCAATATTAATATTTTTTTTAAAAGAAATCTTCGACAAAGATATCCATTATATGCTTTGTAACAAAATATTATGCTTACAAAAGCCTTCGCGTTCACATAATTTAACGGATAAAAGTCACAATCGGCGGAAAATATATAACAAACTGCTAACCCTCTGATACACTTATTTTTATCTGTTTTATGCCGCTTACAAATAGTATATACCTCTATAAATGAGGTATATGATATACAAAGATGTAATTAAGCAAAATATCTGAAAATTAAAAAAAATAAATAAATAAATAAAAAGAATTTGCCGCTCTAATCAACGTCAATCTTTAGGCAAAAATATATGTTATGTCGCTATCAATTCTTAATAATTGAGTACTTCTTGCCTTGTACGCAATGTCGTACAGGAACTTTGGTCGTAGACGAAATGGAATAATGAACATTAATAACAGAAACTATAAACTAATAAGGACATGAAGAAAAAAAAGTATGTGAAACCTCTGGTTACGGTTATTGGTATGGAGGCTGAGCCGGTTATGGCAAGTTTTTCATCGTATAATCCCGGCGGCGATCCGACAGATCCTGGCTTTGACATTATAGAAGGTGAAGAAGGTATGCCCGGTAACGACGGAACGGACTTGGAGAATCCTGAGAATAGATATGGTGTGAAGTCTCATTCCGTGTGGGATTAATGTGTGTAACAAATAACGGTGTATAATTTTTGAAAGGAAATAACATGAAGCATTTTACTAAATTGTTTATCGGGATATTGTTCCTGATATTGGGTGGCACACAGAGTGGCTTCGCCCAGACGACCATTGACAACATGCTGCTGGAGAAGGCTGTCGATCCTGCGGATGTTGCAGGTACAGGTGAATATGTCTATCTGTATAATGTTACCAACAAGAAATTCGTGCATGGTGGTGGAGAATTCGGAGCGCAGGCTGTATTGAGCGATAGAGGAATACGCTTTGAGGTTACTAAAACAACTGAGGGAGAATATGGAGAATATAGACTTGAGTCTGCTATTTATAATCCATCTCATGAAGGTGGATGTCTTGGTGTGGATATCTGGAACGAAGGAGGTGCCAGGAATACATTTAAGACATATATAGACAGAGGCACAGATGATTCTGATATAAGTTTCACCCCAGTAGACGGAAAAAATAAGATATATAAGTTATCCTTTAGTGGTGATAGACAAAGAACTTATTGGTATAGTTATTATTCTGGTGGCGTTGGCGTTGGCTATGTTCATGTAAGTACAAGAACACAGGATGAATGGTGTCTGATAAAGCGTGACGATTATAATACAATATTGGCAAAAGTCGCACAGCAGGGCCGTTACAACATTACCGGACTTATAGGAAACTCACGCTTCCTCAGAAATGTGAGTGATGATAGTAACCTGTTCTGGTCTACGTCTGATAATCTTCACAAAGCTACAGATGACTATTGCACTACCATTCATCCGATGCTTGGAGCTATCCAAGAAGGTGCAGAAGGTTTTGATAATAATAATGCCTATGCGAGGAAATACGGTGCTTTCGGATGTCTTGAGATAGGAGCTGTTGAAGCGAGTGAGCAGTCTCCCGTAGAGTTCTATCAGGAAATCACAGGTCTGAAACCTGGACTTTATATGGTAGAGGCACAGGCTTTCTTCGATCAGGATGACGAATGCAGATATGATAATGGTTATCAAACAGAAAATCATACTACAGCTTCAAACGCATATCTGTTCGCTAACGAAGCAGAGACATTGATACCTATGCTCGACGGGGAAGATTATGATCTTTTTGATGCTGATGTGACAACTCTTTCTGATGCACTTAAGGGAACAAATAAGCAATATTTCCGCCGCAACGTCGCAGCAGCCTATTTCCTTGCGAAGGGAAATGCATACGAACCGGACGAGTCTTTCCATAGAGTAAGAGTATATGTTAATGTTGGAGAAGACGGTACTCTGAAGCTGGGTGTGAAAAAGAAAGGTATGAAAGGTCGTGTATATGTAGACAACTTCGGCCTGTATTATGTTGGAGATAACGAAATAGGTCTTGACGCTTACCAGCGTGATGTAAAAGAGGTTGATCAGAACACATACTTACAGCCGTATCCGTTCCACCTCAGCCGCAAGTTCGTGTTGAATGCATGGAATGCCATAACATTGCCTTGTGATGTAACAGGTTCTCAGATAACAGAGACATTCGGTGAAGACGCCAAACTCTGCAAACTTGAGGGTGTTAACCCACAGAACAAGGATCAGATATTGTTCACACCGGTCAATCTCAGCGATTACACCAAACCAGCAATAGAGCGCGGAGGATGCTATCTTATCTGTGTGACAAAAGGTCCTGAGGTTCTAGAAGGTAAGGAATACGAATTCCTTGTGAAAAAAGAAAACGACCCTGATGTACCTTCACAGAAAGTGACTTTCCCATACGGAAATATCTACACCATCAATGGTGTGAGCTGTCCTGAAGGTATGGTCACTCCGGATAATAATAATACAGTAGAAGTAACGGATGGAAAACTAAGTTACACATACTTCTATCATCGTCCTGAATATGCTCCTAAAGGCTCATACGTCATGTCGGGTGGCAAGATGTATCATCTGCCGCAAGCATGGGATGGTCTGCTCGGTACATGCTGGTACATAACCGATCTTACCACGAGCAGCAATTCTAAGGTGATGGCCATCGAAGGTGAAGGTGGAACAACCGACATCAACGGCATCGTTACCGAACTGCCTGGCGACAATGCTCATGAGGGTGTATATAACATTAACGGCCAGAAGGTGGCTGACGGCACATCGCTCAAGAATCTGCCGAAGGGCATATACATCATGAACGGTAAGAAATACGTAATAAAATAAAAAGTAATTTCATCATGCGATAATTTTTGGCCGTGAGGTTAGAGTTATGCGGGGTTGTATCTGGAGTCAGATACAACCTTTTTTGTTTTATGTCCGTGGCGCGCCGCTGTCCCGATGGCGTTGGGTCGCGACGTGCGTGGCAGTCGTTGATGAAGGTATGATTTACCGTAAAAATGGTAAAGGCAAATATTTCCGGAAGAAATGATTTTGTAGTATCTTTGCATCGTGAAGGTGCGGGATGTGAATGCAGCGCCCTGCACCGAGCGTGAAACAGAGAGTTGTTCAGAATAACGTAACAGTACATTATTATATAAATATGTTGATTGAAAATATAAAATCACCGGCAGACATCAAGAACCTGCCGGCAGAAAAACTGAGACTTCTTGCCGCCGAGATACGCGGAGGCATACTCAAACGTGACAGTATGATAGGCGGACACGTGGGTCCTAACCTCGGATTCGTTGAGGCTACGATTGCACTGCACTATGTATTCAATATGCCGGAAGACAAGATCGTGTTCGATGTGTCGCACCAGATATATCCGCACAAGATGCTTACGGGACGTGCTTACGGATTCATCGACAGCACGCGCATGGCCGAGGTGTCGGGCTACAGCAGTCCGGCCGAATCTCCGGAGTATGACTGCTTCGAGATTGGTCACACCTCTACGTCGGTAGCTCTTGCCACCGGTCTGCAGAAGGCACGCGACATTCTCGGAGGCAAGGAGAATGTGGTAGCGGTGATAGGCGACGGCTCGCTGAGCGGAGGCGAGGCTTTCGAGGGCTTCGACATGGCTGCCGAGCTGGGCACAAACATAATAATCGTGGTGAACGACAACGAGATGTCCATAGCCGAGAACCACGGCGGATTGTACCGCAACCTTAAACTGCTGCGCGAGACAAACGGCGAGGCCGAGCTGAACATATTCAAGGCTATGGGCTTCGAGTACAGGTATGTGGAGCAGGGCAACAACATAGAGACGCTCATCGAGGCTTTCAAGGCCGTCAAGGACACTCCGCATCCGACAGTGGTTCATATACACACGGAGAAGGGACACGGATGGGATCCGGCCGTGGAGAACAAGGAGAAGTGGCACTGGAACATGCCGTTCGACATAGAGACGGGCGAGCTGAAGCCTGTCGAGGCTAAGGAGAGCTCGGCACAGATTCTGGGCAACTGGCTCAGAGAGGAGATGAAGCGCGACGAGAAGCTGGTGTGCATATCGGCAGCCGTGCCGGCATCGCTGGGCTTCGGACCCGAACAGCGCCGCGAGGCGGGCGCACAGCACGTGGATGTGGGCATCGCCGAGGAAGAGGCAGTGGCAATGGCGTCGGGCATGGCGCGCCGCGGTGCGCATCCGGTGTTCAGCACTTACGCCACTTTCCTGCAGCGTACTTACGACCAGATGGCGCAGGACCTCTGCGTGAACGGCAATCCAGCCGTGATAAACGTGGTGGGGGCGTCGGTCTTCGGAATGAATGATTTCACTCACATCTGCTTCTTCGACATCCCGATGTTGAGCCATATTCCAAACCTTGTATATCTCGCTCCGGCATCGGTGGAGGAGATGATAGCCATGGAGAAGTGGGCAATAGAGCAGGACAAATATTCTGTCGCACTGCGTGTGCCGGAAGGAGAGGTGCATCACAGCGCCGAACCGTGCGACACCGACTATTCAGAGCTCAACCGCTACAAGGTGGTTCGCCGCGGCAAAGACGTGGCTCTGATAGGTCTGGGCAACTTCTTCGCCAAGGCAGAACGTGTGGCCGACGCGCTGAAGGAGTGCGGCATAGAGGCTACGGTGATAAATCCGCGCTACATCAGCGGCACTGACGAGGAGCTGCTTGAGAGCCTGAAGGCAGACCATCAGCTGGTTGTAACGCTTGAGGATGGCTGTGTGGACGGCGGTTTCGGCGAGCGCATAAGCCGCTTCTATGGTCCGTCGGACATGAAGACAATGAACTTCGGTGTGGAGAAAGCGCTTTACGACCGCTACGATGTCCGGCAGCTGATGCGCGACAACAAGCTCACCGACGAGCAGATTGTCGAGGAGATACGCGGCATCATGAACAAGTAAAACTGTGCTGAAGGCGGCCTGTCATGACGCAGGTCGCGGCATAATACGAAACAACCCCGGCGTCAGCGCGAAGCGACGTCGGGGTTGTTATGTATAGGTGAGCATGTATTCGTGATAAGTGTTCAGACGGAGAACATGATGATTATCTGTGCTATTATCACCCGGACGAACATCCCGAGCGGATAAACCGACGTGTAGCTCACGGCGGCGGTGTCGCCTTTGAGTGTGTCGTTGGCGTAGCTCAGCGCCATGGGGTTGGCCATCGAGCCGCAGAGAATGCCGCAGATGGTGCCGAAGTCGAACTTGCGTGTGTGCAGGGCAAGCAGACCCACGATGATGAGAGGCACGACAGTGATGATAAATCCTGTGGCAACCCACATCAGACCTTCGGGGCGCACCACCGTGCTGAAGAAGTCGCTGCCCGCCTCCAGACCGAGACACGCCAGATAGAGTGACAGTCCGAGCTTGCGTAGCATGAGCGATGCGGAGCGCGTGGTGTAGCTGATGAAGTGGGCGCGCGGGCCGAGTGCTCCCACGAGTATTCCCATTATGATGCCTCCGCCGGCGATGCCGAGGTGCACTGGTGCGCTCATTCCCGGCAGATGGATAGGAATCATGCCTATGGCAAGGCCAAGTATCATGCCGAGGAATATGGCTCCGAGGTTCGGCTCGTTGAGCACTTGGACGGCGTTGCCGAGGAATTTCTCGGCATGTTCTATGTCGCTCGGTGCGCCGACAACGGTCAGATGGTCGCCGTATTGCAGTCGCAGGTCGTCGCTTGCAAGCAGCTTGATGTCGCCGCGCATTATTCGGCTGACGTTAACTCCGTAGGCTGTGCGCATGTGCAGTGCACCGAGTGTCTTGCCGTTGAGGCTGGTGCGTGTGAGCAGTATGACGCGACTCTCCATGTTGCTGTCTATCGCGTTCCAGTCGATGCGGTCCTTGTCGCGGTTCCAGTCTTTCTCCACCTTCTTTCCGAACAGGATGTCCATGGCTTCCGATTCGTCTATATTGGTCACCACGAGCACGCTGTCGTTCAGCTGCATCTTTGTCTCGGCCAGCGGCACTATCACCTTTCCGTCGCGCCAGATGCGCGAAATGATGAAATGGCGGTGGGTCATCTGCGATATTTCGGAGATGGTTTTGTTGTTTAGTGCCGGGTTCACAACTATGTATTGCGCTATGTATGTGTTGTCCTCAGTGTTATTATTGCGCGGCTCAAGGTCGGAAGGCTTTACGAAGAAACGGCGTATGAATATCATTGCCAGAATCACTCCGACAACTCCGAGCGGATAGGTCACGGCGCATCCCAGTGCCGCTCCGCTGCTTGGCAGACCTGCGCTGTTGAGTGCCTGCTGTGCCGCGGCAAGGGCAGGAGTATTGGTTGTCGCGCCACAGAGTATTCCGGTCATGTTCGGCATGCTGATGCCGGTCAGCGGACACAGAAGTATTGCCAGTATGGTGCCGACGATAATCACGGCGAGTCCCCACATGTTGAGTGCCACGCCTTCGTTGCGCATCATTCCCACAAAGCTCGGTCCGACGTGCAGACCGAGGGTATATACGAAGAGCAGCAGTCCGAATGTCTCGGCGAATCCCACCATGTGCAGGTCTGCTTTGAATCCTAATTGTCCGGCGATGATGCCTACGAAGAATACGAATGCAATTCCGAGCGAGATACCGCGTATGTGAAGTTTGCCAAGAGCAAGTCCCGCTGCGGTTATTATCGACAGCACAATGATGGTCTGTGCGGCCGTGTTTGTGCCGAGAAGTGCGTTTATCCAGTCCATTATGTATTGTTGTTATTTCACTTATGAAGATATTGCAGATAATCGGAAAGAGTTTATCCTAAGTCACCCGAGTGCCGTTATATCTTATGCAAAGATATTGCCAACGAGCGGAAAGAGAGTTTACTCTTAATTTCCCGAGTGCCGCTATATCTTATGCAAAGATAGTTCAACTTGCAGACACTGCAAAGAAAACTTTCCGAATTGTTTACACAACCCTGCCGTATGCGTTGCTATTCATCGTCTAAGGGCGTGTTTTTGAGCGCTCGCGGCTCAATTATTGACATTCTGTCAGGTTCATCGAGCACAGTCAATCGCTATCTTTCCTTTGTCCGGACAGATGCGGATGGTGCGGTTCCCGTTATCATCCACTTCCTTAAAACAGCCCTTCGAACAGCCTACGGAGTAGGAATAGCCGCGGAATACGGCTTCGACAGACTTGTCGCCGATTGTTGTGAAGGGCAGCGGAGCATCGGGAGCGGAGTGCAGTTGCAGTGCCCAAGCGTCGTCGTTGCCGGCGTCGGGCGAGCTCACTTCTATTCGGTCGTCGCGCAGGACGATGCTGAATGTGTGGCCGTCTTGGTCGGTGCCGCTCACTTCGAGCACACTTTTGCCGCGCTCCTTCACCGTAGGATTATCGAGACGGAGCTCCTCCGTGCTTCCGTCATCATTCACTTTCACAATCATAAGTCCCGCGCGGTCGTCGCCCTTGCTCCACATGAAGCCGTCGATAACGGGCAGCGTGTAGAACAGAAACTGGTTGCCCGTGCCCGGTTTGTCGAGATATTCCGACTTGAAACGCTCGTCAAACAAGTGTATGTCGCGGAATCTGAACCGTCCCTTCTCCCATAACAGGTTGGCGCGATAGTTGCGGCTGTCGTACCATACGGTCTTGTTGCCTTCGCCACGCACGTCGCTCACCGTGGTGACAGCCGTGGCAGGAGTGAGCTTGAAGTTCTTTCTGAACCATCGTCCCGACTCGCCGAGCGTCTCCACACGCAGCCGTCCGGCACGTCGGAGCGAGTCTATGAGCGGCATCTGCATCTCGAGTCCCTTGCGCATATTGTCCCAGGTGAACGAGTTTTCTTGTCCTGCCTGTGCATATCCGAAGGCAAGACACGGGCCGTCGGTGAGTGCGTCGAAGAAATAATCCACCCATTTGCGGTTCATTCCGGCGTGCGGATAGACCGGCTCGAGCGATATTACGCCCTGCCGTTCGTTGCCCAGTCCGTCGTCATACTGATATATCGGGTCGCTGCCCAACATCCTGAAGATGGGCACCGGTATCTGTCCTTCGGCTGTCTGGGCAGGCATGTATGCGTTGAGTCGGCTGGGATAGTAGGCCTGATTCCAGTATCCGCCCCACAGAGTGTAGCCGTCCGTACCTATCTGGTCCTTGCAGTTGCACGACGCTTCTATGCCATACTTGTCGTGCATATATGCCAGTGTGTGAGCGTCGATGAACCACGAGCCCACCGATTTGGGGTAATATCCGAATATCTCCTTGAACTTCTGCATATAGACATCCACCAGACGCTCGCGCTCTTCCTTGGTGTAGCCGGTGCTGAAAGCTATGTTTGCGTGCGACACCCACGAGTATTCGCCGCGCCATTTCAGTCCCGCCGCCTCAATCTGCGGTTGAGTCAGCTCCCACCATGCGCCTATCTCCGAACCTTCTTTCAGCTTTGTCTTCAGCAGATTCTGGTACAGCGGATTTATGAGCGCGTCGTATTCGAGCAGGAATGTTGCCGGAAGATCGTAACGGTTTACCAGCTCCACCTGCCGGCAAACCGTCTCGTATAGCTTGCGGTCGGCGTCTTCCACGCGGTAGTCGGTCTGACGTATGAAGTTGATGATGTTTATTATTCTCGGCTGTTTGTCGGCCGGTGTCTTGCCTTTGCCGCGTGCATGTGCCGTGCCTGCCACGATGGCAAGCATCAGCATGAGCAATATGGTCCTTGTCTTTGTCATGTCTGAGAAGATTGTTTTAGTGTTTTTATTACATCGTAGGTTGTGAATAGATAAGCAGTCAGGATGATTCTGTTTAAAGATAGGTCATGAGTATGTGCCACACGGCGAATATATGGCACACCGATCCGAGCAGAACGAAGAAGTGGAACACCGTGTGCATGAACCTGCGTTTGTTCAGACTGTAGAACACGGCACCGGTGATGTAGCTCACGCCTTCGGCTATGAGCCACGCCATAGACACGTCGCTCACGCTGTCGATAAGCGGTTTGAACGCTACGAGCACGCTCAGACCCATTGCCACGAAGCATATTGTCTCTACGTGGCTGTGGTCTTTCAGCCGCAGGAAACTCATGATTGTGCCGGCTATGGCAGCCGTCCAGATGAACACGAACAGTGCCCATCCCCATGCACCACACTCACGCAGGGCTATCAGAGTGATGGGCGAGTAGGAGCCGGCGATGTGCCAGTAGATCGCGGCGTGGTCCCAGCGGCGCAGCCGTTCCTTCCATTTCGACCAGGCGCTGAGCGAATGATATACGGTGGAAGCCACGTAGGAGCACAACATTCCGAACAGATAGAGAATGATGCCGGTGGTTGCCCAGATGTTGCCGGTGTGCAGACACCAGGCTATGAACACCGCTCCTGCCACCACGCCCAGGATGATTCCTGCCGCGTGCGACCACGAGTTCCACAGCTCTTCCTTATGATTGAAGAATATTTTCATCTGTCTTGGTCTTGCCGTTTTGTCCGTTTGATATTCTCTCTTGTATGTCCTGCATCTTCCATCTGCGCTTCAGCGAGTATGTCTTTCCATCCCGTTCGATGATGCTGAACAGCGCGAAAGCCTTCTCCAGAAGGAAGTCGCGCTCCGGATTCGACACGGTGTCGGCCTCGGCATAGAACAGTTCGGCAAGCATCTCCATGCGCGGCAGACGCTGTTCCTCGTCCATTCCTGCCAGTGCGAGCAGCACTTCGTCGGTTGTCGCGTTGTGGTAGAGTGCGTAAGGACCTACATATTGTTCATAGAGTTGTTTTATCTCCTCGCGCCGGTCGGCCACTTCCTTTTTCTCGAGCATGCGTTCGAGAGCTGCCATGAACTCGCGTATGAGTCGCAGTATATAGTCACGTTGAAGCATAATGTCCTGTCTGTTTTATTATAATTCGGGTGTTTGAGTGTTTGTTTCCGTGGCGTCGCCGATGGCGGTCTCGCCGCTTCCGCTGTCGTCTGTTGAGGCTGTTGTGTCGCCGTATGGGCGGTTAGCCTTCATTATGTGTTCGTATAGTTTCTTGTAGAATGGATGTCTTGTCAGCGTGGCAGTGTCGCCCAGGATTATTAGTTTCATCCTTGCGCGGGTTATCGCCACGTTCATCCGTCGCAGGTCGCGCAGGAATCCTATCTGACCCTCGTCGTTGGCACGCACCAGCGAGATTACTATCACGTCGCGTTCCTGTCCCTGGAATCCGTCAACGGTGTTCACGGAGATGAGGTGACGGTAGGGTTTGAAGAACTCGTTTTTCTTTATCAGCCGCCGCAGATACTGCACCTGTGCGCGGTAGGGCGATATTACGCCTACGTCGATGCTCTCGTCGAGCAACCTCTGTTTGCCTATCTTGCTGAAGTAGGATATGAGAGTGGCGACGGTGAGCTCGGCTTCCTGTCGGTTGATGCGGCCGAAGTTCTCGCCCACAAACTCCTCCTTGCCTTCGAGTGCGGACGTGTCTATCCACGTCATTGGGCAGTCGAGGTCGAGTATTCCGCGGTATTTTATCTGTGGCGCGGTGGTTATCTGTCCGTGGTAGAACCACTCGTTGGGGAAACGCATTATCTCCTCGTTCATGCGATACTGCACCGTGAGCAACGTCACCACCTCAGGCTTGCGCTCCACGATGCGCTCCATGAGCGTGGTACCCAGTCCTGCTTTCAGTGCCGCCATGCTCTTTACGGTAGGCGGAAGCTGGCAGTGGTCGCCGGCAAACACCACACGTGTGGCGCGCCTTATGGCTATCCAGCACGCAGCCTCGAGTGCCTGTGCCGCCTCGTCTATGAAGAGAGTGCCGAACTTCATGCCTTCAAGCAGACGGTTTGCAGAGCCCGTGAGGGTCGATGCTATGACGCGCGCATCGCTGAACAGGTCGTTGTTGATGCGCAGTTCCAGCTCCACGGCACGGCTGCGCAGCCTCTCCAGCTTCTGGTGGAAGTCGTCGCCGCGTCGGCGTTGCTTGCGCAGCTGGCGTATGGCCTTGCGTATGCTCCACAGCTGCGGATAGTCGGGATGAGCCTCGAAGCGCCGTTCGTAGGTGAATGAGAGCATCTTGTCGTTCACGCGTGTCGGGTTGCCTATGCGCAGCACGTTCAGTCCGCGATCTACAAGCTTCTCCGAAATCCAGTCCACCGCCATGTTGCTCTGTGCGCATACCAGCACCTGATTCTCGCGCCGCAGCGTCTCATAGATTCCCTCGACGAGCGTTGTTGTCTTGCCGGTGCCCGGAGGTCCGTGCACCACCATCACGTCCTTAGCCACCATCATCTCGTTTACGGCGTGCTCCTGCGACGGGTTCAGCCACGGGAAGCGCGTCGGACCGAACGTGAATCGTCCCGCCTTCATGCCCGAGTAGAACAGGTCGCGCAGATATGCCAGGCGTCCAGAGCGGGCATTGATTACGCGGTCGAGCGCCTCGAACATGAGTCTGTACGATGTCTCGTCGAACGAAAGCTGTATGCCTATGGGCGTCTCGCTGCGCTGCAGTTCGAGTATCCGGCTGCTCTCCGGCATCACCACGACCATTCTGTCGGCCTCGGCGAAGCTCACCGTGGCAGTGAACGGGAAGTAGCGTATGTGCTTCTCGTCGCCTTTGGTGTGCTCGTTTATTGTGAAGAAGCACACCGGCCGGCCATACTCGAAGTTGTGTTCTATGTCGCTCTCGTCCTGTCTTATTATCTCGAGCACCTCCTGGTTGAGTGAGTTATAGTATGTGCGTCCCGTCTTTACGGGATACCACGCGTCGCCGCGCTTCACCTTCCGTTTTATGCCGAAGGCTTCGGTCTGCTTGCGGAAGTTCTCCTTCTCGCAGGCATATTCCATCTGCAGCAGCATGCGTTGGCGTGTGAGTGCCAGTATGGGTGATGAGTTGTCCATGCTTACTTGTTGTTGCGTTCTTCCGACTGACGTTTGGAGAACACGCAGCCGCAATAGTTCTGACGATAGAGTCCGTATTCGCGCGACAGCTCTATGGAGCGCAGATATCCGCCACGCTTCTTGAAGTCGGACGGCAGAAACTTCACTCCGGTCTGCGCGGCTATCTCTTCGCCTATCTCGTTTATCTTGTCCGCACGCTTCAGCGGGCTTATTGTGAGCGTCGTGGTGAAATAGTCGAGTCCGAGCTCGGCAGCCATCTTCGCCGCGCGTTCGAGCCGCATGCGGTAGCACACCATACATCTTGCTCCGCCCTCCGGCTCGTTCTCCAGTCCGCGCACGGCGTTGTAGAACGTCTGCGGGTCGTACTCGCCGGCCACGAAGCTCACGGGGTTCACCGTCTTCAGTTCGCTGATGAACCTCTGTTGCTCCTCTATGCGGTGGTCATACTCCGATTCGGGCGATATGTTCGGGTTGTAATAGAGCACCGTGATGCGGAAATACTGCGACAGATACTCTATGGTATAGCTGCTGCACGGCGCGCAACAACTGTGCAGGAGCAGCGTAGGCGTTTCCCCGGCTGCCGTGTGGCGCTTTATTATCTCGTCAAGTCTGAGCTGATAGTTTATCTTGTTCATAATTATAAGAGGTGTCTTAACGACATTGCAAACTTACGGATTTTATTCTAAATAAATGATGATGTATTCTGTTTCACCGTTATGCTATGAAAGAAAAATTTTCTTATTTAACATTGTTTTACGTTTTATTGACGTCCTGTTTATAGATATTAACTATCTTTGTGATTGTTTTAAAATCGATAGAGATTGATTTTTTTAGATACTTAATACTTTCATGAGATGAATTAAAAAAACAAGTTTAGTTTTATGAGAAAATTTACTTATTTATTATCAATTGTCTGCATCTCGATGTGGTCAATGGCAGTCTTCGGCCAGAACTTTTACATAGACGGATACCGCTATGAAGTGAACGATGCCGAAAAGCATACTGTAACATTGCTGGCAACCCCGGGTGATGTGGAAAATTTAGTTCTCCCGAGTGAGACGAGTTATGAAGGCACAGTCTATACTGTCACAAAAGTGGACTGCGACGCCGTGAGTTACAAAACGAAACTCAAGACAGTTTCCTTTCCGGCTACGATAACCGAGATTCTTTATCAGTCGTATGCTTTTGAACATTGCGACCTGTTGGAGAGCATCACGGTTGACGAAGGCAACACTGCTTTCTTTGCTCAGGACGGTGCGCTTTATGAGAAGAGCACTGTCAACATGATATGCTTGCCTCGTAGTGTACGTGGAAAGGTGACTCTGGCTGACGGAGCGAAAGACAGATGGGGAGGTTCGTCTATCGATCTTTCGGATATGCCTAATGTGGAGGAGATTGTCTTTGGAAAGGGAATTGAGGGTATATCTTTGAACAATATGCCTTCTCTCACTACAGCTTATTTCCCGTCATCCATGACATCTCTTGGCATTGAGAACTGTCCTTCTCTCGACAATGTGAGCGTAGGAGAAGGCGGTATATATTCTTCATCGAACAATGTTATTTACGTAAACATGGAGGTATATGTCAATAATGAAACAGTGGAAGGCCGTGGAATAAGTTTCATGCCTTACAGCATGACAGAGTATGTTGTGCCGGATGACGTGGTTTACATTCCTGATATGTTCTTCGTGAACCACGAAAATCTGGTATCCCTTTCGGTATCGGGAAATAATAACATCTTCTATTCAGACGGAAACGCCATCTATACGGCAAACGAAAATATGGGTGGAAGCACTCTCGTTGACGTGGCGGGAGGAATGACCGAGATTGCTCTCCGGTCAGATCTTTCGTATATCAAGGCTGTTGAAGTACCGGTGGATGATGAGGCATTCGAGCCTCACCAGAATACACCGTTCTTGTTTGGCATGAAGAAGCTCGCGTCTATCACCATGCCTACGCCGAACGAAACGTATATGGCTGCCGCCGGAGTGTTGATGCGCATGCTCCCTGATTATGATACGTTCTTCGGCAAAAGTGGATGGAGTGTAGAATGTGTTCCTCCTGCCATCACCGGCAAGGTTGTACTGCCTGAGGGTACGGTTGATGTCTCTCCGTCGGCTTTTTATGGCACGGCAATAACATCGGTGACAATACCTGACGGATGCTTTCTCTCTTATGCGTCGTTCGCACACTGCAAGAATCTCTCAGAGGTGATTTTCACCGGCAATGCTTCTGCCGAGAGCACAGCCTTCTTTGACACTCCGTGGCTTCTCAACCACGAGCCGGGTGTCATCTATGCCGGAACGACGGCGATAGGTCTTGCAGGTAATCCCAAGGAAATAGTAATAAAGGAGGGTACAAAATCCATAGGCAAGGAAGCCTTTACTCCGTTCTCTGCCGGTAATCAGACTGTAGGAGGCTTGTCGCTCGAGAAGGTGACACTGCCCGAAGGACTTGAAAAGATGGAGAGTATGGCTTTCTATGGTTGTACTAAACTCAAGTCGGTCAACATTCCTGCATCATTGAAGGAAATGGGAAACAACGTCTTCGGCTATTGCTTATCGCTTAGCGATGTCAAGCTCGGTGAAGGACTGACTTTTCTGCCCGATATTTATGAAGATCTGCCTATACCGACTATCTATGTTCCGGCATCTGTCGAGAGATGGGATGCTTTCAGATTCAACGACGTTACAGCAAGTTTTGAGGTGTCGCCAGACAATCAGGTGTTCGCTTCGCAGGGCGGAATACTCTACGACAAGCAGAAAACCGCTGTGTTGGCTGCTCCGCCTGCTCTGGTAAATGCCGTGATACCCGAAGGCTGCGTGTCGATAGGTGTGGCCCGCGACGATTATGCCAAGTCGGCTGCAAAGGCTTCGGCATACGAGGATATGGCTGAGGTGGCTTTCGGAGAAAAGCTCGAGACGGTTTCGCTGCCGTCAACTTTACAGAATATATACTCCGGCAGCGCGTTTTATGAGTCAAGAAATCTGAAGGAATGTCGCGTGTTCAACAGCACTCCAATAGAGCTGTATTATTACGCATTCCCGGATGACCTGCAGGATGCAACGCTGTATGTGCCGCAGGGCAGTGAGAATGCTTATCGTAATGCTGACGTTTGGAACCGCTTCAACACCATCGAAGGTTTCGACGTTACGGGCATCGACAATGCAACCGTTGCGGGTGAGCTGCGCGAGACAGGACGCTATTCGCTCGACGGACGCCGGTTGGAATCGCCTGAGAAGGGCATCAACATTGTACGCATGAGCGACGGTTCGGTGCGTAAGGTTATGGTGAAATAGTTTTTCTTACATGCATATTCAGTCGGGACGCGCGTTTCAGGACGTGTGTCCCGACTTGTTTTTTATCCGGACCTACAGTCAGAAATCCTTCGGCTCAGTTCCGTCGTAGGGCAGACGATGGTTGTGACGCACACCGATTTGCCACCCGCCCGGCGCATTTTTATGTGTTGTGCGCTGTCGTGTCTTTTGCCTCATTATTGTTCCCGAAGCGACGCCGGAAACATATAATATGCTGTCTCACAGCGTCATTATGCTATATGTTCTTTGTTATTTGCTGTAAAATAAGTAATTTTGCACACATTTTATAAACTCTGCTGATAAATAACAAGTTCACAATGAAAGATATTTGCTGCTTAGGGCATATCACAAAAGACAAAATCATCACACCGCGCAAGACCGTTTACATGTCGGGAGGCACGTCGTTCTATTTTTCATACGCCTTTAACAGTCTGCCGGACAAGGTGTCGTTCCAGCTCGTCACTAAGCTGGGCGAGGAAGATATGCAGGCCGTCAGCCTGATGCGCGAGGCGGGCATCGATGTGGAGGTGAGGCCGAGCCGCCACACTGTCTATTTCGAGAACAAATATGGAGAGAATCAGAACGAGCGCACACAGCGCGTTCTGGAGAAAGCCGACCCGTTCACCATCGACGATGTGAGCGGACTGGATGCCGGCATATATCATCTGGGCTCGCTCCTGGCCGACGATTTCTCGCCTGAGGTGGTGAAGTATCTTTCGCAGCACGGACGCATATCCATCGACGCACAGGGCTATCTGCGCGACGTGCGTGGCCACGATGTACACGCCGTGGATTGGGAAGGCAAGCTCGATATACTTGCCATGACCGACATAATAAAAGTGAACGAGCACGAGATGCAGGTCATCACGGGGCTCAACGACGCTCACGAGGCTGCCCTGCGGCTTGCCGGATGGGGCGTGAAAGAAGTGGTGGTGACGCTTGGCAGCGAGGGTTCGCTGATATATGCAGAGGGACGTTTCCACGAGATTCCGGCCTATGCGCCGCGCGAGATAGTGGATGCCACGGGCTGTGGCGACACCTATTCGGCCGGCTATCTGTATTGCCGTGCGCTCGGTGCCGGCTATTCGGAGGCGGGACGCTTTGCCGCCGCCATGTGCACACTGAAGCTCGAGCACAACGGACCGTTCGACCGCACTGCCTCAGAGGCTGAGGCACTCATCCGCGGAGAGCGTGTCGTGGAGGATTGAAAGAATATAAAATAGGGCGGAAATTTATTTGGTTGTAAGTTTTTTTATTATATTTGCATTATAATACATAAATATATGATGCGGCCCGGCAATGTCAGATTGGAGAAAACCAGGTCCCGGATATCAGCCGCAATCCCTGCCTTTCGCAATACATGTATGGTCAGACCGGTTCTGACATAAAATCATGCGGAACGAATTTAAACTTAAATAACCAATAAAAACTTAATCGAAATGGAAAAGACATTGATTCTTCTCAAGCCCTGCACAGTGCAAAGGGGACTCATCGGTGAGATCATACACCGTTTTGAGAGAAAAGGTCTCCGCATAATGGGCCTTAAGATGATGCAGCTCGACGAAAACCTTCTCAATGAACACTACGCTCATCTGGCTGACCGCCCGTTCTTCCAGTGGGTGAAAAACTCGATGATGGCGGCGCCGGTAGTTGCCATGTGCGTTGAAGGAAAGGACGCTGTGGAGGTGGTTCGCAACATCACAGGTGCTACAAACGGACGCAAGGCTGCTCCGGGCACAATCAGAGGCGACTATTCCATGAGCGGACAGGAGAACATAGTGCACGCTTCGGACAGCCCCGAGAATGCGGAGATAGAGCTCCGTCGTTTCTTCAAGGACGAGGAGATATTCGACTATCCTAACCCGCTGCGCGACTTCTTCTACAGCCCTGACGGTGTGTAAAGGCACTTTAGGCGGCATACACAGAATGTAATTAAGAACATATAATCAAAATATACAAATCCAATGGATAAATTAGTAATAAGCAATTATGATGAGTTTGCCGCTTACCTGGGCAAGAACTTGGGTGTCTCCGACTATGTGGAGCTGACACAGGAACGCATAAACATGTTCGCCGACGCTACGCTCGACCATCAGTGGATACACGTCGATACTGAGCGTGCGGCTCGCGAAAGCCAGTTCGGCACGACAATAGCACACGGCTATCTCACGCTTTCCATGCTTCCTTATCTGTGGAACCAGATAATAGAGGTGAAGAATCTGAAGATGATGGTAAACTATGGCATGGACAAGATGAAGTTCGGTCAGGCAGTGAAGTCGGGCCAGGCCATCCGTCTGTCGGCAGATCTTCATTCGATAGAGAATCTGCGCGGCGTGACAAAGGCACAGATAAAGTTCGCCATAGAGATAAAGGACTGCCCGAAGAAGGCGCTCACCGGAATCGCCACATTCCTGTATTATTTCGAATAATACGGCGCGACGGCAACACGTCATACAATAGAAAGCCCGGCCCGCAGCATCATTACACGCT